>MDTF01002112.1_pt1 | contig 21083 bp, 14 predicted proteins | sample 811191 | NCBI WGS metagenome assembly MDTF01 (sample SAMN05326649, study PRJNA326480) | marine metagenome | isolation source: seawater | place: Southern Ocean | collected 2011
AGAGTGTGGGATTCGAACCCACGCGACAGTTACCCGTCGACAGTTTAGCAAACTGCTCCATTAACCACTCTGGCAACTCTCCAAAAAACTAAAAATTATTAGCATAAAAATTGCGAGTGCAAATGTAAGATACGAATTACAATATTGCAAGGTTTTTTGTGCTTTTTGCAATAAAATTAATCAGGGTATTCTACACGTACATGATAGATATTCATTAATTTTCTTTTAATTACTTTTTTAATTTTTTCAATCTCACTAAACGTAATATCTGAATTGATAAACTGGTTGTCTAGTTTTTGCTTTTCTACAATCTTATTAATTAAATCATCTATAGATTGAGCTGAAGGTTGTTGTAAACTTTTTGAGGCAGCTTCTGCAGCATCACACATCATTAAGATAGCCGTTTCTTTAGAAAAAGGGATAGGTCCTCCATATTGAAATTTTTTTATATCTACTTCTTCTACTGGACTTAGTTCTTTCTCTTTGACATAAAAATAATAGACCAAACTAGTTCCATGATGAGTTCTTATAAAATCTATAATTCTGTCTGGCAATCTATGTTGTTTTGCCAATTCTATTCCTTTAATAACGTGATCTGTAATTATTTTAGCACTGTCTGTAGGAGATAAATCATTATGGGGGTTGACACCTGTAGATTGGTTTTCAATAAAATACATTGGGTTTAATATTTTCCCAATGTCATGGTATAATGCTCCTGTTCTAACTAGCATAGAATTTGCTCCAATTTCATTGGCAGCAGCTTCGGCTAAATTAGCGACCTGCATAGAATGCTGAAATGTACCAGGTGCTTTTTCATTCAACTCTTTTAAAAGTTTAGTATTGGTATTCGACAATTCTAATAAAGTGACATCTGAAACAAGTCCAAATATTTTTTCATACGCGTAAATAAAGAACAACGACAAGAAAGACAAGACGCCATTCGCACCAAACATCATTAAATATTCCCAATTTATTTGTGAAGCATTTCCTTCTTTTATGATAGAAAAGGCTAAATAAGTGATCATATAAATGATCGTTATTTGACCTATAGAAACAAATAAATTTGCTCTTTTGTGCAATTCAGAAATCGTTAAAATTGTTACAATACCTGCGATAATATGAAGATAAATAAATTCAAAACTATCTGGCACAATAAAGCCTAAAAGTAAGACTGTTAAAACATGTGTAAATAGGCCTAATCTAGCATCAAAAAAAGCTTTTAATATAATTGGTAAGATACTTAATGGTACTACATATAAATAATCTGAATTGTATTTAATAACTAGGGTTTGTATCAAAATCATAAAACTGACATTGAAAAATATAAATGTTACTTTGGTATTGTTGTCAAAAATTTCTTTTCTATACTTATTAAGGAACAATAACAACATTAAAAGTGCTAGAGACACTAATATAGCATAACCTAAAACTATCCAATAGTAGTTAGCATTCGTCCATAGTTTAGACTCTGACTGACCTTTTAAAGAATGTAATATAGCCATGTTTTTTCCTTCAACAATATCTCCTTTTAAAATAATTAATTCTCCGAAAGAAACCTTTCCTCTAGTTAGAGAAATTGTATTCAATGCCTCATCAATAACTTTTTGCGTAAACTCATTATCATAAGATACATTTGGTTTTATGACTTCAGAAAGAATTGTTAAATTAATGTTTTGAGAATAATTATAGGGTTGCTCTCCTAGGCTTCTTTTGATAAGCTCAAAAACATCTTTGGAATATAATAGGCTGTTATAAATAACATCTTGTACTTGATTGTCTATCTTTAAAGCTATTATATTATTTATATCAGAAACGATTCCCTGACTGGTTGCTTCAATAAAACCCCTATCATACACAGCTTCTATAATAGAATTCCCTAACAAAGTAATGATCTCTATATCACTACTTGTTAATGAATCATTGGCCTGAAAAAAGGAAGTCCTCAGTTGATAGGCTTCTTTTACTTCATTAACAGTTTCTTTATTAAATTGAAAATATAGTTTAGTAGTAAGCTCTATTGTCTTAATTTCTTCTGTTATTTCTTCTTCTGTCTTGTCTATAGCAAAATCAAAAGGAGCATATAAATTATCATACTGCCAAGGTTTTCCTTTGGTAAATTCATACTTAAATTGACCTCCTTTTGGAAAAAGATAAACAATTGCAAATGCCGTAATTAGAAAAAGGATAACCTTATAAATAGTAGCATTGTGTTTGTATAATTTATTAACAGTTTTACTCATATATATTTCTTGTGAACACAAACTTAACTTAAAAAAATGGACGTCAAAAATTCAAAGGATAGTTTCCTAATAAATTTGATTTAAAATAGTTAATTTCGTAATACGAATAAAGATTAAAAAAAATTAAAAATGAGTACAAAAGATGTTGTAATTGTATCAGTAGCTAGAACCCCTATTGGAAGTTTTATGGGAAGCCTCTCTAGTATCCCAGCTCCAAAATTAGGTGCTATAGCAATTAAAGGTGCCTTAAGTAAAATTAATTTAGATCCAAACTTGGTAGATGAAGTTTTTATGGGTAATGTTGTTTCTGCTGGTTTAGGACAAGCTCCTGCTAGACAAGCTGCAATATTTGCTGGCATCCCAGATACAGTTCCTTGCACTACAGTTAATAAAGTTTGTGCTTCTGGAATGAAATCTATTATGTTAGCAGCACAAACAATTGCTCTTGGTAACGCAGATATTGTAGTAGCAGGTGGAATGGAAAATATGAGTTCTATTCCTCACTATTTTAATGCGAGAAAAGGAACTAAATTTGGTCCTGCAAGCTTGGAAGATGGAATGCAAAAAGATGGACTGATAGATGTTTATGACAATATAGCTATGGGTGTCTGTGCTGATGCTTGCGCTACCAAATATGGTTTCTCTAGAGAAGATCAAGATAACTATGCTATCCAATCTTACCAAAGATCTGCCAAAGCATGGAAAACTGGTAAATTTTCTAATGAAGTAGTTCCTGTAGAAATTCCTCAAAGAAGAGGAAACCCTATTCTAATGAGAGAAGATGAAGAATTTAAAAATGTGAAGATGGAAAAAATCCCTACTTTACGAGCTGTTTTTTCAAAAGAAGGAACAGTAACGGCTGCAAATGCTTCAACTATTAATGACGGAGGTGCTGCTTTAATTTTAATGTCTGCTGAAAAAGCAATAAAATTAAATATTACTCCAATAGCAAAGATTATAAGTTTTGCAGATGCTGCTCAAGAACCAAAATGGTTTACTACTTCACCAGCCAAAGCAATACCAAAGGCTCTAGATAAAGCAGGTATAGTTATTGATGATGTAGATTATTTCGAACTAAACGAAGCTTTTGCTGTTGTTGGATTGGCAAATATGAAAATATTAGGATTAAAAAATGATAGAGTGAATGTAAATGGTGGTGCTGTTTCCTTGGGACATCCTCTGGGTGTTTCAGGTGCAAGAATTATTATTGCTCTTACTTCTATTCTAAAACAAAATAATGCTAAAATTGGTGCTGCAGGAATATGTAATGGTGGTGGTGGTGCCAGCGCAATGGTTATTGAATCTATATAAATAAAAAAATTATGCTCTACGGCATTTGTAATTTAAGTATTGTACCTCTTCGCTTAGAAGCCAGTGACACCTCAGAAATGGTCTCACAGGTTCTTTTTGGAGAAGACTTTAAAGTACTTGATAAAGAAAAAAAGTGGAGTAAAATACGATTGAGTTTTGATTGTTACGAAGGGTATATAGACAACAAACAATATCTAGAAATTGATGAAGAAACTTTTGATAAAATCTCAAATTCTAAACATTATTATTCATCAGAAATTATTGACTTTGTCACCAATAAAGACAATCACCTGAGCACTATTCCTATTGGCTCTAGACTTCCTTTTTATAAAGATCAACATTTTTTAATTGGTTCTAAAGATTTTTATTACGATGGCAACATATATTCAGAAAAATTAGACAAAAAAGAAATTATTAATAAAGCATTTCAATTTTTAAACACTCCGTATTTATGGGGTGGAAAAACTCCTTTTGGGATAGATTGTTCTGGCTTCACACAACTGGTTTATAAACTCTGCGGATACTCAATTTTAAGAGATGCAAAAGATCAAGCGACTCAGGGAGAAGTGTTAAGCTTTATTGAAGAGTCCGAACCTGGTGATTTAGCTTTTTTTGACAATGAGGAAGGTAATATAACTCACGTAGGAATTATTATGAATGACTATAAAATAATTCATGCACATGGCAAAGTAAGAATTGACACACTAGACCATAGCGGTATTTACAACATGGATACTAAAATGCATACTCATAAACTGAGGGTTATCAAAAAAATAATATAAAAAAAGCCAACGCTTAAACGTTGGCTTTTTTATGTTCTATGCAATATACAATTACTAGTCTCTAAGTTCTTTATACAATTCAGTAAACTCATTAGCTTTTTCTTCCATCTCCAACGTTTGATAAATATTCATCAAAAACTGAACTGTATTAATACTTCTACTGTATTTATCAGCTTTTTCTAAATATGGTAATGCCTCTCTATGAACTCCTCTTTGTTTTTCTAGTAATTCATCATACTTATCAAAGTCCGATAAGTTATTATTCATTTCATCTACGATTGCTATCTCTTGATTCATTATTACAATTGCAAAATTTAAATAAGCATCACCGTAATCATTTTTTAACTCAATTGCTCTTGTATAATTTTTTTTAGCCTCTTCAATTTTCCCTTGATTAAAACTAATAACACCTAGATTGAAGAATAACTGAGGGTTTGTTGGGTCTTCTTTAATGGCAACCTCCATTAGCTCACCATATTTCTTCATATCTTTCAATTGGAAATAAATATCAGCTTGAGTTAATATTAAATTTATATCCTTCGGATAAATTTTTCTAGCTTCTTCAACTGCCATTATTGCTTCTTCAGTTTTACCTTGAGTTTTTAAGATATAAGCAGTATTTTTAATAATATCTCCTGTTTTTGATTCTGTTTGTTCATCTACAGGATCTTTATAAAGACCCAATTTAACTTGAAGATCTCTATTCTTTTTATTCCCAAGATCTTCTTTAGAATCAGTTTGTTTACTTGTAGCATAATATATAGTAGATATGCCTGTATAACCTTTCTGTTGTAACTCTTTATAATATTTTAAAGAACTATCATAATCTTTAGCTAAAGATGAACTTACTGCTGCATTGTAGATGAAAATAGTATCTAGTGGGCTTAATTCATAAGTTAAATAAAAACTATCAGATGAATTTTTATAGTCTTTAGCATTATATTGGTCACTAGCTTTCTTATAGACATCTTGTACCATTTGATTTTGAAGCGTGGTTGCTAATTCAGTATATTTTTTCTTCTCTGTTTGATTCTCCAAATTAAATAGCTTTTTAAAAGTATCTGCTGCTATTTGATATTCTTTTTTTCCAAAATATACTTGTGCTTTCAGAAAGTAAAACTTTGCTTTAGATTTATCATCCATCTTATCAATTAAAGATTCTGCTGCTGTAACGGCGGTCATTGCTTTTGCATACTCTAGATTCTTTAATGCTTTTTCTGCTGTTTTTAATTCATTTTTTTGTGCAAAAGCAGAAATAGTTATCAATCCTAGTATTAGTGCAAATATGTTAGTTTTCATCTTCAGTTTATTTAATTCTATAATAGTTATTCTTGATTTTCGTTTGTATTATCTTTAGTTTCCGAACCATTGTCTTCGTCTTCAGTAGAGTTTTCCTCTAAAGTATCTTCTTCATCTTCTTCATGCATAACTTTGGCAACGGCAGCAATACTATCTGAGTCTTTAATGTTAATTAACTTCACCCCTTGGGTTGCTCTTCCCATCACTCTTAGATCCTCTACAGCCATTCTGATAGTTATTCCTGATTTATTGATAATCATTAAATCATTAGAATCATCCACATTTTTAATGGCAACTAAATTACCGGTTTTTTCTGAGATATTCAATGTTTTTACACCCTTTCCACCTCTGTTGGTTATTCTATAATCCTCTAATTTAGATCGTTTCCCATACCCTCTTTCAGAGACTACAAGTATATTGCTTTCCATATCATTTACAGCAACCATTCCTATTACTTCATCATTTTCATGAGAAAGTGTAATTCCTCTAACACCTGAAGCGGTTCTACCCATTGGTCTTGTTTTAGCTTCTTCAAAACGAATAGATTTTCCAGATTTTAAAGCCAACATAACTTGACTATCTCCTGAAGTTAATTTTGCTTCTAACAACTCATCGCCTTCACGAATAGTAATTGCATTGATACCATTTGTTCTTGGACGAGAATATTGTTCTAAAGATGTTTTCTTTACTTGCCCTTTCTTAGTTGCCATAATTACATAATGGCTGTTAATGTATGCTTCGTCTTTTAGGTCTTGTGTTACTAAGAATGCTTTTACCTTATCGTCTTGTTCTATGTTGATTAGATTCTGCATCGCCCTACCTTTTGAGTTTTTACCTCCTTCTGGAATTTCATAAACACGCATCCAAAATACTTTTCCTTTTTGTGTGAAGAACAACATGTACTGGTGATTTGTTCCTACAAAAAGGTGTTCTAAGAAATCTTCATTTCTAGTAGCTACTCCTTTTTGTCCACGTCCACCTCTATTTTGTACTTTATATTCATCAAGATTTGTTCTTTTTAAATATCCTGCATTGGAAATAGTGACTACAACTTTTGTGTCAGGAATCATGTCCTCTATACTCATATCTCCACCAGCATATTCAATATGTGATCTGCGTTCATCACCATATTTATCTCTAACAGCTACTAACTCATCTGTTATAATTTGATAACGTCTAGGCTCATTGTCTAGAATGTCTTTCAAATCGATAATAGTTTGCATAATATCATCAAACTCAGCTCTTAACTTATCTTGCTCTAAACCTGTCAATTGGCGCAAACGCATTTCTACAATTGCTTTGGCTTGTATTTCTGACAATTCAAATCTTGTAATTAAACTTTCACGAGCAAGGTCTGCGTTACTGGATGCTCTGATGATTTTTATAACCTCATCAATATTGTCAGATGCTATAATTAACCCTTCTAAAATATGAGCTCTTGCTTCTGCTTTCTTTAATTCAAACTTTGTTCTTCTAACGACAACTTCATGCCTATGTTCAACAAAATAATGAATTAATTGTTTTAAGTTTAGTTGCTCTGGACGACCATTTACTAGTGCAATATTATTCACACTAAATGATGTCTGTAAGCCAGTATATTTATATAATTTATTTAAAACGATATTAGGAATTGCATCGCGTTTTAAAATATATACAATTCGCATTCCGTTTCTATCAGATTCATCTCTAATATTGGAAATACCTTCTAATTTTTTATCATTAACTAATTCAGCAGTTTTTTTAATCATTTCTGCTTTGTTAACTTGATAAGGGATTTCAGTTACTATAATACATTCACGTCCTTTTACTTCTTCTATAACTGCTTTAGCACGCATCACTATACGACCTCTACCAGTATGAAAAGCATCTTTTACACCATCATAACCATAGATAATACCTCCAGTTGGAAAATCAGGAGCTTTTACATGCTGCATCAACTCATCTATCTCGATATCTCTATTTTCAATATAAGCTAACGTACCATTTACGACCTCTGTAAGGTTATGCGGTGCCATATTAGTGGCCATTCCTACGGCAATTCCTGAGGCTCCATTTACCAGAAGGTTTGGAATTCTAGTAGGCAATACCGTTGGTTCGTAAAGTGTGTCATCAAAATTCAACCGTTGATCTACCGTATCTTTCTCAATATCAGACAACATGTCTTCAGATATTTTCTGCATCCTAACCTCCGTATATCGCATTGCTGCGGGGCTATCTCCATCAACAGAACCAAAATTCCCTTGACCATCAACCATCATATAACGAACGCTCCAATTTTGAGCCATACGAACCATTGAATCATAAACTGATGTATCTCCGTGAGGGTGATACTTCCCTAAAACCTCTCCAACAATTCTAGCTGACTTTTTATAGGAACCTGTTGCTTTGATACCTAATTCATGCATTCCGAATAAAACTCTTCTATGCACTGGTTTTAAACCATCTCTCACATCAGGTAATGCTCTAGAAACTATTACAGACATTGAATAATCAATATATGCAGATTTCATCTGCTCTTCAATGTTAATCGGAATCAACTTTTCTCCCTCTGCCATACCTTAAATTTGTTGTTAGTTTTATACTAATATTTAAATAAGAAGCAAGATACTATAATTCCTATTTTAAGCAAAGATAATAGAGCCCGAATAGCCTATAGTTATTAACATTTATTGATAAAATTCTCACTTGATTTACACCCTTGATTTACAAGCTCTTCGGAGACTATTTTTAGGGTCAAATTGTCAGTTTATGATTGATGGCATTCTTTTTGTAACTTTTTATTGAAAAAAGGATTAAATTTACAATTAGAAAAACCAATATATGGATGATAATTTTTCACCAAAAGTAAGGGATGTGATCACATTTAGTAAAGAAGAAGCCTTAAGACTAGGGCATGACTTTATTGGAACTGAACACTTATTACTTGGATTGATAAGAAAAGGAGAGGGCAAAGCCATTGAGATTCTAGAAACATTTGAAGTAAACTTAAATATGATTCGCAGAAAACTTGAGCAATTAAATCCTGCAACTCCTGGTATTATTGATGGAAATAAGAAAAAAAGTCTACACTTAACTAGACAGGCAGAAAAAGCTTTAAAAACAACATTTCTAGAGGCTAAGCTTTATCAAAGTGAAGCCATAGATACTGCTCATTTATTACTATGCATTCTAAGAAACGAAAATGATCCCTCTACAAAATTATTGAATAAATATGATGTAGACTACGATCAATCAAAAGCTTTATACAAAGAACTACATACGGAAAATACTGACGATAATTTACCTTCTAACCCAATAGCAGAGACTCCTTCTGATGATAGTGAATTCGCTTCAGAAAAATCAAACCCTTACGATCAATCACAAAAAAGTAAAACTACAAAGAAATCCAAAACACCTGTATTAGATAATTTTGGTAGAGATTTAACTTTCTTAGCAGAAACGGGGAAATTAGATCCTGTTGTTGGTCGTCACAAAGAAATTGAACGTGTTTCTCAAATTTTGAGTCGACGCAAAAAAAACAATCCAATGCTAATTGGAGAACCAGGTGTAGGTAAATCTGCTATAGCAGAAGGATTGGCGTTACGAATTATAAATAGAAAAGTATCACGTATTCTTTTCGATAAAAGAATTATTTCCCTGGACCTAGCTAGTTTAGTTGCTGGAACAAAATATAGAGGACAGTTTGAAGAACGCATGAAAGCGTTGATGAACGAATTAGAAAAAAATGAGGACATCATTTTATTCATAGATGAGATTCATACCATTGTAGGTGCTGGTGGCGCAACAGGATCTTTAGATGCCTCTAACATGTTAAAACCTGCTTTAGCTAGAGGTGAAATACAATGTATAGGCGCTACGACATTAGATGAATACAGAACAAATATTGAAAAGGATGGTGCTTTAGAAAGACGATTTCAAAAGATAATTGTGAATCCAACCAGTGTAGAAGAAACCGTTCAGATATTACACAATATCAAAGAAAAATATGAAGCTCACCACCATGTAAATTATACAGATGAAGCAATTCAAGCTTGTGTGAAGTTAACAAATAGATACATGACCGATAGGTATTTGCCAGATAAAGCGATTGATGCTTTAGATGAAGCAGGATCTAGAATTCATATTACTAGTATAGTGGTACCTGAGCAAGTTTTAGAATTAGAAAAACAATTAGAAGTTGTTAGAGATCACAAAACTAAAGCTGTAAATGGACAGAAGTATGAGGAAGCTGCAAAATTACGTGATGATGAAAAGAATTTAGAAGCTGCCTTGAATTCTGCTCAAAAACAATGGGAAGATGATTCAAAATTAAATAGAGAAATTGTTACTGAAGACAACGTAGCAGAGGTAGTTTCTATGATGACAGGGATCCCTGTAAATAGAGTTGCTGAAGCTGAAAGTCACAGGTTAGGGGAATTACCTCAGATGATTAAAGGAAAAGTGATCGGACAAGATGAAGCTGTCACCAAAGTAGTCAAAGCGATACAACGAAACAGAGTAGGATTAAAAGACCCTAACAAACCTATTGGTTCATTTATCTTCCTCGGACAAACTGGAGTTGGTAAAACCCAATTAGCTAAAGTATTGGCTCGTGAATTATTTGATTCTGACGATTCTTTAATTAGAATAGACATGAGTGAATACATGGAGAAATTTGCAATTTCTAGACTGATTGGAGCACCTCCAGGATATGTTGGCTATGAGGAAGGTGGCCAATTAACGGAAAAAGTTCGTAGAAAACCATATGCCGTTATATTACTAGATGAAATTGAAAAAGCACATCCAGATGTTTTTAATATGTTATTACAAATTTTAGATGACGGACATATTACGGATAGTTTAGGTAGAAAAATAGATTTTAGAAATACTATTATTATCATGACTTCTAATATTGGTGCTCGCCAGCTAAAAGATTTTGGTGCTGGTGTTGGTTTTGGAACAGCTGCCAGAAATAATCAATCTGATGAACATGCCAAAGGAATTATTGAAGGAGCATTAAAGAAATCTTTTGCCCCTGAATTCTTAAATAGAATTGATGACGTTATCGTATTTAATGCTTTAGAAAGAAAAGATATTCATTTAATTATAGATATTGAACTTGACAAGCTGTTGCATAGAATCTTAGATTTAGGCTACACTTTAAAGCTAAGCGACAAAGCAAAAGATTACATAGCAGACAAAGGTTTTGATAAAAAATATGGTGCACGTCCATTATAAAGAGCTATTCAGAAATATATTGAAGATGCTTTAGCGCAAGAAATTGTGAATTCTAAATTAACGGAAGGTGATACCATTTCTATGGATTTAGATGAACAAAAAAATGAGCTTACCATTAAAATTAAAAAAGGGATAAAAGCCAAAGAAAAAAGAACAGAAGCTGAAGAATAATAAAAAATCCCAGACTTTCGTTTGGGATTTTTTATTGATTTTTTAGTCATACTTAATAAAACACCAGAAAATTACAATTAGCTAATACCTAAAACAAGTCCAAAGAGTCTATTTCTAGTAAGGTAATAAATTTAGATGCAGCCATTATATCATGATGCATAACCCTATCTTCCTCTACAATAGGAACCTCTTCTCTAAAAGAACCAACAAATGATTCTAGAAACGGAGAGCTTTTTGCTTTTCCAAAAGACAATCCTTGAGAAGCTGTAAATAATTCAATCGCTAACACAGTTTGAATATTATCGACCACTTTTTTACATTTCGTTGCTCCGTTTGCTCCCATACTTACATGATCTTCTTGTCCATTACTAGATTCTATAGAATCTACACTAGCAGGAGTCGCATATTGCTTATTCTGACTTACGATACTTGCCGCTGTATATTGAGGAATCATAAAGCCGCTATTTAACCCAGGATTAGAAACCAAGAATGGTGGTAAATGTCTATGACCAGAAACTAATTGATAGGTTCTGCGCTCAGAAATATTTGCTAGTTCCGACATTGCAATAGCAAGGAAATCTAAGGTTAATGCCAATGGCTGACCGTGAAAGTTTCCTCCGGAAATAATCTCATCTTCATCAACAAAAATATTTGGATTATCAGTCACAGAATTTATTTCAGTTAAAAAAGTTTTAGTCACAAAAAGGATGGTATCTTTTGTAGCTCCATGAACTTGTGGCATACATCGAAAGGAATACGGATCCTGAACATGTTGTTTCTCTTGAACTATTAACTCACTCTCTTCTAAAAATTTACAAATTCTTTCGGCTGTTTTTAACTGACCGGTGTGAGGACGTACCAAATGAACTAATTCATTAAAAGGCTCTATTCGTCCATCAAAAGCTTCCAAAGAAATTGAACCTATTAAATCTGATAAATAGGAAAGTTTATGGGCTTTTAAAAGACTATGGATTCCATAGGCAGACATAAACTGCGTTCCGTTTAACAAAGCTAATCCTTCTTTGGATTGAAGATTTATTTTCTTCCAACCAAATTTTTCTAAAATGTCTGCTCCATGAATTTTTTCTCCATCGTAGTTTACTTCACCCATCCCAATTAAAGGCAACGCCATATGAGCCAACGGAGATAAATCTCCTGAGGCGCCCAAAGAACCTTGTTCATAAATCACTGGAGTAATATCGTTATTATAAAAATCAATCAACCGATTAACAGTAGACAACTGAACTCCAGAATGACCAAAACTTAACGATTGAATTTTAAATAACAACATCAACTTTACTATAGATGCAGGAACTTCGTCTCCTGCTCCACAAGCATGACTCATTACTAAATTTTCTTGTAATTTCTGAAGGTTTTCACCCTTAATTTTTACATTACACAAAGCCCCAAAACCTGTATTAATTCCGTAGATAGGTTTCGATAAAGATTTCATCTTTTCATCTAAATATGCTCTACATTTTTGGATACGGTTTTTAGCACTTATAGAAAGTGTTAATTTTTTATCACGCACCAAAATATCTTGTATAATAATAAGGTCTAATGGATTAGAATCTATTTCGTGTGTTAAATTCATAAAGATATATTATACTTGTAAAAGTCAACAAACGTTGTTGATTATGCAACAAATTTTAACAATTTTTCTATTCAAATTGTTTTTATCTTTGATAAAATTTTAATTTCAAATTAATGAAAAAATTAGGGATATTGATAATGACGATGGCTGTATTGAGTTCTTGCGAGTCAGAACACCCTAAAGAGTACTTAACATTTAGCGGAAAAATAGAAAACTCTAAAGATTCCATCATAATAATCGTTAATGAAGGATTCAAAAAAATCATCAAAATAAGAGAAGATGGAAGCTTTAATGACACTTTAAAAGTAAGAGAAAATAAGCTATACAGACTTTTTTCACCAAATAATGAAACAGGAGTAGTATTTTTAAAAAATGGATATCATTTAGAATTAGTGGGTGACGCTTCTAATTTTTTTAAAAGCTTCAAATATATTGGGAATGATGAAGGCGCAGATAGTAATAACTTATTTGTTACTAGATATAATTTTGGAAGAACTTCTGGAAGTGTTCGAGAGTTTATGATGTTGGAAAAAGAAAAATTTTTAAACAAAGTAAATTATTATAAAAAAGGGATGGATAGCCTTTCTGATGTCTATAATAATGCCGAAGGTAGCATGTTAAAAGAATCCGATGATAAAAATAACACCTTTTTTAAAAAGTTAGTTGATAATTATGATGGCATGCATGCCCTTATTTTAGAACAAAAAGTTACTGAAGAAAAATTAAAAAAAGGAAATAAAGCACCAGAATTTCTCAATTATGAAAACTTTAGAGGAGGAACAACATCTCTAAAAGATTTTAGAGGAAACTATGTTTATATTGATGTTTGGGCAACTTGGTGTAGGCCCTGTATCGCTCAGATTCCTTATTTAAAAAAGCTAGAGGAAGAGTATAAGGATGAAAACATCTCTTTTGTTAGTATTTCTACGGATGATGACAGGCGTTCTAATGGAAGTTGGGATAAAGCTCATGATAAATGGACTACTATGGTTAAAGAGAAAAACATAACTGGAATTCAATTATGGGCTGGTAAAGATGATGCTCGTTTTTCTCAAGAATATATGATAAGAAGTATCCCACGGTTTATCCTAATAGATCCCGAAGGGAACATAGTAGATAAAAACAGCAAACCTCCAGGAGATCCAAGATTAAAGGTAATACTAAACGAATTGCTAGGTATTTAAAAATAACTTAAAAGGGTTGAAATGAATATAAAATATAAAATCCTATTCTTTATATACTCCCATTTGAGCGTATTTCTCCATTCTTGTCTTTACAATTTCAATTTCAGATAACTCTTTTAATTCTTCAAAAGAACTCAAAATTGTATTTTTTACTGCTTCAAAAGCCCCTTCTCTATTTGAATGAGCCCCACCAACTGGTTCTTTAATAATTCCATCTATCAACTTCAACCTCTTCATATCCTCTCCAGTTAATTTTAGCGCTGCCGCTGCTTGTTCTTTATATTCCCAACTTCTCCATAAAATAGAAGAACAAGATTCAGGTGAAATAACAGTATACCAAGTGTTTTCCATCATATATACTTTATTTCCTACTCCTATTCCTAACGCACCACCTGAAGCTCCTTCACCAATTACAATAGTAATTATAGGTGTTCTTAAACGGGTCATTTCTAGAATATTTCTTGCAATGGCTTCTCCCTGCCCTCTTTCTTCTGCTTCTAATCCAGGGTAGGCTCCAGGAGTATCTAATAATGTAACCACAGGAATTCCAAATTTTTCAGCCATTTTCATTAAACGCAACGCTTTTCTGTATCCTTCAGGATTTGCCATTCCAAAATTCCGATACTGACGCGTTTTTGTATTATATCCCTTTTGTTGGCCAATAAACATAAAAGATTGATCTCCTATTTTACCTAGGCCACCAATCATTGCTTTATCATCTTTTACATTTCTATCTCCATGCAACTCCATAAAGGTATCACCACAAATAGCTTTCACATAATCTAAAGTGTAAGGCCTATCTGGATGTCTAGATAATTGTACTCTTTGCCAAGGACTTAAGTTTTTGTAGATCTCTTTTTTAGTTTTCTCTAGCTTCTTTTCAATCTTTTTACAAGTTGCAATGACATCAACATCGCTATCTACTCCTATTTCGTAACATTTTTCTAGCTGCTCCTTCAATTCTTTAATAGGTAATTCGAAGTCTAAATATTCCATAGTTGGGTATTTTTTTCTATAAAATCGATTCATAAAAACCGAAAATCAATGTTACAAACTTACCACAAAAAATGTGTCATTTTACAATGATTTTTATTTTTTTGATTGTTTCAGCTTGCTTACTTTTTTTACAATATTTTTCATATTTTTAAGAATGCCGTTTAACAATACTACGAATAAAACAATCCCTGCACCTAAGTAAAATTCTGAGTTCATTTTTTCACTTTCTCCAAAAATAATCAATGCTAAAATAATAGCATAGACTGGCTCTAGGTTTATGGTAAGAATCACGGTATAAGGTGTCAAATGCTTCATTATATCTACACCGACTATAAATGCATATGCTGTACAAATACTACTTAAAATTAAAAGGTATATCCAATCTGTACTTTTTAAAATAAAAAAACTTGCTGTAAAAGATCCCTGAAAAAATAAAAAAACGGTAATAAATACTGCACCGAAAAACAGTTGATAAAAGGAAATAATAGAGGCATCATGTTTCCTAACAAATAATCCGTTTAGCACAGAAAACAATGCAGATAAAAAAGAAGATATTAATGCATATACGATTCCTAAAGTATACCGAGATTCGAAACTAAAAATAATATACAAACCCCCAATTACCATTAGTCCTAAAAAGATTTCTAGTACTTTTATTTTTCTTTTAAAAAAGAAAGGTTCTATGAATGAAGTAAAAAAGGCACCAGTACTCATCATTACTAATGCTACGGAAACATTAGAGACTTTAATCGCTTTAAAAAACGTAATCCAATGGAGGGCTATCAGAATTCCTGATAAGAAGAACTTAAAAAGAGACTTCTTGTCAAGTGAAAATGACTTTTTTTTAAGTAGAAAATATATCGCTATAAATATAGATGCCAGGAGCATTCTATACCAAACTAAGGGAATAGCATCTATTGAAATTAATTTTCCTAAAATAGCTGTAAAACCCCATATTAAAACAATAAGATGTAAATGTAAATAATGTTTTAGATTACTTTTTTGCATTTAAATATAGATATAGTGCTAATGAGCCGAAAACAATATTTGGAATCCAAACATATAATAATGAATTAACCCCAGCAACAGCCCCTAAAACTTCTGCTACTTTTAGAAAGAAAACATAAATAAACATGATGGAAACACCAATTCCTAAATTAACCCCAAGACCTCCCCTTCTTTTCTTGAATGCTAATGCTACTGCAATAATTGTTAAAATATAAGAGGCAATTGGCAAGCTAGTTCTTTTATGAAACTCTACTAAGTATGCATTTAAATTCTTTACACCTCTTTTTTTTGAAATTTCAATAAACTTTGTCAATTCATTTGAAGGCATTTCTTGAGCAAGAGCAGATTTATACAAGAAATCTTTTGGGGTAAAGGTAAAGCTAGTATCTAAATCCATTCCGGTAGAAATACTGTCTATATCTTTGTAAATTTTCCTCGATTTATATCGTGTTAATTTAAATGAACTATCTTTTTCTTTCCATCGAATATTTTCAGCTGTTAATTTTTGAACCAATTTAATTCCTTTGTAATTTTCTATAGAAAAATAACTTCCTTGAGAAGACTTAAAACTATAACTTTTAATATACATGTAGGTACTGTCGTTTAATTGTAGACTAAAGTTCTCTACTATATTGTCTTTCCATCTAGTTTTTTTAAAAAATTGTTTTTCAAATTGTTTTCTTTCTGAACTACTATTAGGAACAACAAAATGATTCATAGCTAGAGCAACCACTACTATTAACGTAGCTCCAATCATATAGGGATATAAAAACCTAGTAAATGAAATTCTAGCATTAGTCATTGCAACAATTTCTGTATTGTTTGAAAGTTTTGAAGTAAATAAAATTACTGCAATAAACAATGCCAACGGCATAAATGTATTGGTGTAATAAATAATAAAATTCTTATAGTATTCATCAATTATTTGACCAATACCAAGATCACTATGTTCTAAAAATTTATCAACTCGCTGCGAAAGATCAATTGCAACAGCAATAGGTATGAGTATTATTAAGGTAAACAAGAAGGTTACCAAGAATTTTTTTAATATGTACCAGTCTAATTTTTTCACTATAATCTTTTATTCATCTGATTGACCATTTTATCTTTCCATACTGTAAAATCACCATCTATAATATGTTTTCTTGCCTCTCTAGTTAGCCAAAGATAAAAACCTAAGTTGTGTATCGATGCGATTTGTTTTCCTAATAATTCTTTTGAAGCAAATAAATGTCTCAAATATGCTTTGCTATATAATGTATCTACAAAGGTAATATCCATGTCATCTATAGCTGAAAAATCATTTTCCCATTTTTTGTTTTTAATATTAATACTTCCATGGGCAGTAAATAACATTCCGTTTCTAGCATTTCTAGTTGGCATTACACAATCAAACATATCTACCCCTAAAGCGATATTTTCTAATATATTAATAGGAGTACCTACCCCCATTAAATATCGAGGTTTGTCTTCTGGAAGAATTTCACAAACAATTTCTGTCATAGCATACAGTTCTTCAGCTGGCTCTCCTACAGACAATCCTCCAATTGCATTTCCTTCTGCACCAACAGAAGCAATAAAATCTGCAGATTGTTTCCTCAAATCTTTATAAGTACTTCCTTGTACAATTGGGAAAAAAGTTTGATTATAATCATATTTTAATGGGGTAATATCTAAGTGATTTACACATCTTTTTAACCAACGATGCGTCATTTGCATTGATCGTTTTGCATAATTATAATCGCACGGGTAAGGTGTGCATTCATCAAAAGCCATGATAATATCTGCTCCTATACTTCGCTGAACTTCCATGACATTTTCTGGTGTAAAAAAATGCATTGATCCATCTATATGACTTTTAAACTTTACGCCTTCCTCTTTAATTTTCCTTCTTCCTGATAATGAATATACTTGGTAGCCGCCACTATCTGTTAAAATATTACGATCCCAATTCATAAATTTATGCAAGCCACCTGCTTGTTCTAAAATTTTAATTTTTGGTCTTAAATATAAATGATAGGTATTCCCTAGAATAACATCTGGGTTGATCTCATCTTTTAATTCTGTTTGGTGAACGCCTTTAACTGTTCCTACGGTACCAACAGGCATAAAAATTGGAGTTTCTATTACACCGTGATCGGTTGTAATTTTTCCAGCTCTTGCCTTGCTTTTTGGGTCTTGGCTCTTTAATTCAAATTTCATCGAAAGCAAAGATACACAAATAGGTAAATGACAGCTTGTAAAAGATTCTTAAGATTTTCTGGGATTCCTTTTAAAATTATGCTTTTTTCTACCAAATAACTTTTCCTTTTGAAGATCTTTAGATAGATCTGCTGTTTTTGATGAGGTGATGATTAATTGATTGATAGTCTCTATCTCTTTTTGGGTAAGTTCTCTCCAATCTCCATATTTTAATCCCGCCAAACTCACATTCATAATTCTTGTCCGTTGAAGCTTAGTAACCTCAAAGTCTAGATATTCACACATTCTTCTAATCTGACGATTTAATCCCTGTGTAAGAATAATTTTAAATTTATAATTACTTATTTTTTCGACAGTGCATTTCATAGTAACTGTTCCTAGAATTGGAATTCCTTCAGCCATTTTTATAATAAATTCATCAGTTATTATTTTGTTAACAGTCACATGATATTCTTTTTCATGATTGTTACCTGCTCGTAAAATTTTATTGACAATATCTCCATCATTAGTCAAAAATATTAAGCCCTCAGAGGGCTTGTCTAGTCTTCCAATTGGAAATAACCTTTGTGGATAATTGATATACTTTATAATATTTTTTTTCTCCTTAGAATCTGTAGTGCAAACGATTCCAATTGGCTTATTAAGAGCAATATAAGATATCTTTGGTTTTACTTTTAAAGGTTCTCCATCTATTTTCACATCATCTCCTTCAACTACTCGATTTCCAAGCTGAGTAGCTTTTCCGTTGATGGTAACCCTTCCTTCAATAATTAATTTTTCAGCTTCTCTTCTAGAACAAATTCCTGAAGTACTAATAAATTTATTGAGATTGGTAGAATCTTGATTGTTTGACAAAACTTTATAAAATTATAGTTCTAAAAGTAAGGTTTATTCTTGGAGAAAACACTTTTTTTGTTGGTGGAAGTCTGTGTAACCAATTTTTCTGAGTGGTCCCTTTCATTATCAATAGACTTCCATTTTCTAATACAATATCTATCCGTTGCTTGGTATCTTTATGCTTAAAAGAAAACTTTCGCTCTGCACCTAAGGTTAAAGAAGCAATGGTACCATTGTTTAGTAATGATTTTTCTCCATCACTATGCCAAGCCATACCTTCGTCTCCGTTATGATATAAATTGAGCAAACAAGAGTTATAAGTAGTTTCAGATAATTTTTCAATTTTTTGTTTGAGTTGTAATAGTTCTGGTGACCAAATATGGGCTTTCTTAGTTACTCCAGAATATTTATAATTATATTCTTCGTCACCAAACCAAGCTACCTTTCTCTTGGTTACATAGTGTTTCCCAAAAACGATCGCTTGATCGTTTTCCCAAGGAATTTGTCCAAATAAATTTTGATAATATAACTTGCATTCTACTTTATTAAAAACGGAACCATGGTAAATTACCTCGCCATCAAAAGGAAGTATATTTTGTGCAATATTTTGATTGAATAAATCCAAGTGGTAAAGATAAATATTATGCTTCAATAGTTTTTAAACTATTAAAATTATGTTTTCGAGTATTTATAATTAACATACGCCCTTTTTTAGGTTAAGACGCTCTTCGATTCGCGAATTTTATTTGAAATTTTATACCAATAGTTTAAAAAGTATTAAGATAAAAATTTACCTCAAATAAATACTATTTTTAAATCACTAGAAATATGTCTATGTGCAAAGATATTTCTGAAATCACGTATCGCCAATAAAGTGAGAATATGTTGGTTTTCTTCTTAAATAACTGAGTAGTAAACTATCTAGAGAATCATCTAAAGAAAATTTGTACATTTAAGACAAGATAATTCCCTACTTCAATATAAACGTATGAAAAATCTTAATTATATCCTTGCACTAATACTCTGCATCATTATTAGCGCATGTACTACAGAATTACAAAAAGTAGATATTGTTATTCATAATGGTTTACTGTATGATGGTACTGGTGAAAACCCTTCACTAGGTACTATTGCAATTAAAGATGACATCATTTTATATGTTGGGAAATCTAAGCAGTTTGAGGCAAAAAAAACAATTGATGCTTCTGGTAAATCAGTAGCTCCCGGATTTATTAACATGCTTAGCTGGGGGTATAATTCTTTGATGAAAGATGGAAGGTCGCTTAGTGATCTTACACAAGGAGTAACTCTTGAAGTGTTTGGGGAAGGAACTTCTTCTGGTCCAAAAGGCAAGAAAAATGAAGACAATTATCTATCTTTTGGTAACGCAATGGATTCATTACAAAATAATGGAATTTCTACCAATATCGCCTCTTTTTTAGGAGCAGCAACTGTAAGAATACAAACCGTAGGCTACGAGAATAGAGAAGCTACAGACGAAGAATTTACAACAATGAGATCCATTGTTAAAGAAGCCATGGAAGAAGGTGCTATGGGAATTGGATCCTCTTTAATTTATGCCCCTGGAGACTATGCGGATACAGAAGAATTAATTGTTCTAAATAAAGTAGCCTCTTCCTATGGAGGCATGTATATTTCACACATGCGGAATGAAGATAATAAGATAATGAAAGCGCTTGAAGAATTAATAACCATTGCAGAAGAAGCTGCTATTCCTGCGGAAATCTATCACTTAAAAGCTTCCCGAAAAGCAAATTGGCACATGCTAGATAGTGTCATAAAAAGAGTAGAAACAGCAAGAGCTAGAGGCCTTCAAATTACAGCAGACATGTATACTTACAATGCAAGTTCTACAGGCTTAACTGGTGTTATACCAACCTGGGTTCAAGAAGGAGGTCACAAAGCCTGGATAGACAGAATGAAACAACCAGAGCCTAGAAAAAGACTACTAGTTGATATTAGAAATGAATTAGCACAACAACCTCCTAGCGGTATTTTAATGGTAGGTTTTAAGAACGATGCTATGGCGAATATTTACCTAGGAAAAACAGTTGCTGAAGCCGCTATTATGAGAAATCAATCACCAGAAGAAACAATCATAGATATGATTATTGAAGATGATAGTAGAATTCAATGCATCTATTTTAGCATGTCTGAAGAAAATATTAGAAAAAAAATTAAAATTCCATGGCTTTCTTTTTGTTCAGATGCTGGGTCTTAT
>MDTF01015831.1_pt1 | contig 21068 bp, 21 predicted proteins | sample 811191 | NCBI WGS metagenome assembly MDTF01 (sample SAMN05326649, study PRJNA326480) | marine metagenome | isolation source: seawater | place: Southern Ocean | collected 2011
GCACCTATGATAATAATCTGTTTCATTCAACTTTTTTATTTAATGGGAGCTATATCCTCCGTCTACCTTTAAATCAATTCCTGTAATCCATCGAGCGGCATCACTCAATAAAAAAACAACTGGCTCAGCTACATCATCCGGATTTCCTAATCCCAACGGGTGTTTTTGTGTAATCGCATCTAAAGCATCATTAGATTTTCGATAACCTGCCTCTGCAGTCATAGGAGTGTTAACCACTCCTGGTGAAATACAATTCACACGTATTTTTTTAGTTGCTAATTCCAAAGCCATGGAACGCATACCAGACAGCAATGCTCCTTTCGACATGCTGTAAGCACTTTTAGCAACCTCGCCTGTTGATGCCATCACAGAGCTCAATAGAACCAAACTCATCGGGTTATAGGCTTTTTTTGCCGTTATCAATCTAATGATTTCAAAAGCTGGATACACATTGACCTGCATGATGTTATCTAGCTTTTCGGTAGTAGTATATTTCAAGGGCCACGTCATAGTAATACCCGCAGCATACACTAGACCGTCTGGCTGAATACTTGTTTTCAATTGCAATTTAATTTCATATACTAATTGATTGGTATTGGTCAAGTCAATTGATATGCCCTCATGCCCTTCGCCATCTAACTGAGACAGTGTTTCATCCAACCGTTCTTTGTCTCTACCAAACGCAACTACTACTCCACCAGCTCTGGCTATTTGAATACAACAAGCCCTCCCTATACCTGAAGAAGCTCCTGTTACCCAGATTCGTTTACCGGATAATGGTTTGGGGTTCATTCTAATTCGATTAAATCACTGATGCTACAATTCGAAATGGGAATTAAAGCCGTAGCCCATGACATTCCCACTCCAAAACCAGATAGCAAGATTTCTTTTTGACCATTTAGCTTGCCTTGCAATTCACTGACCATCGTTAAAGGAATGGATACGGATGATGTATTGCCAAACTTAGAGATGGATTCAGGAACTTTGTTGGAATCTACTTTCAGTTTCTTTTTCAAGTAATCATTCATGAATCTATTGGCTTGATGAAACAGGTAATAATCTGGATTGACTTCTTTTTCTGAGAGTTTGATAAGATTTTTAATGTCTTTGGGGATTTCTCGAATTACAAAGTTGAATACCTCTGCTCCATTCATATAACCGTGTTCATCTGTTCTGATGTTCCCGTGTTCATCCACTACTTTTTCAGCCAGAGTTTCTACTGAACTGGGATTTCGATATCCACCTGCATCCATTTTAATCAAATCTTCTTTGGCTCCGTCTGAATTCAAAGAAAAAAAGGATACCCCTACGTTGGATGATTTTTCAATCAAAGCAGCTACTCCACCATCGCCAAATAAAAATGCTGTCTTCCTATCTTTCGGGTGATACACACGTGAACGTGTTTCGCCATCTAAGAGTAAGACCTTGCGAATACCTGGTTGTTGCGCATAACTGTAGGCTACCGATAAGCCGTACACAAAACCCGAACAGCCTATACTTATATCAAATGCTGCCGTTGATTTGGATAACCCCAATCGATTTTGAAGGGTAATGGATGTAGCTGGCATGCGATAGTCGGGAGTTTGGGATACAAAAAGAAGTAGATCTATTTCATCTTTAATGATGCTATTGTCTGCTATTAATTTTTCTGCTGCAGCAAAGCACAAATCAGAAGCTGTCATGGATTCAGGTGCAAATCTACGTTCTTCGATACCTGTTTTGTCTACTATCTCATTGACAGAATCTGCATCAAAATGCCCCGTATACGACCTGTTGTGAATCGTATTGGCCGGAACAGCTGCGGCCATGGCTGAAATATTGATGTTGTTAAATTGTAGGTTGGCCATGACTTAATCTGCTTTTTGCTCAACTGCGTCTAGCAACTCCTGAACCGTATTGATTTGATTGAATATAGCATCTTCCAAAATCACGTCATATTCTTCGTCTAACATAGCTATTAATGACAATCGTGCTAAAGAGTCCCATTCTTCGTATTCTTTGAATTGATCGGTCAAATCCAATTCACGGTCTTCAATTTCTAATGCCTCTTTCAAGTTTTCGAAAAACTGTTGCTGATTCATAACTACTTATTTGTCCCTAGAAACTCTTTCATGGTAGCCGCATCAGCCGAATTGATATCTGAACGCTTTACCACTTTCAAGAAGGTTAACCAGAGGATTTTCACATCTAACTTAAAACTAATATGGTCAACATAATACACATCTAATTCAAATTTTTTCTCCCAAGAGATGGCATTTCGTCCATTCACTTGAGCCCACCCCGTAATTCCAGGTCTTACCAGATGCCTTCTAGCTTGTTCAGGAGTGTATCTATCCATGTATTTAACCAATAAAGGGCGAGGCCCTATGAGACTCATATCCCCCTTTATCACATTGATCAATTGTGGAATTTCATCTAAGGAAGTACTTCTAACGAATTTTCCAATAGGAGTTAACCGAACTGCATCAGGGAGTAATTTACCTTTAGAATCGGTTTTATCATTCATGGTTTTGAACTTGATTAATCGAAATATACGACCGTTCCTACCTGGGCGTAATTGGGTAAAAAAAGGAGATCCGTTATTAGCGAGTGCTAGTAAGCAAACTAATACTATAAAAATAGGTGATATTATTATAAAACCTATTAAAGCTATTCCAATATCTAAAATTGGTTTAATACTATTTTTATACACGTATTATTAGAGGTATTTAGAATAAATTGATGACATCACTTCAATACTATGAGTTAGTGAAAACATCTCGACAGACTTAGTTGCGTTTGCTTTCATATTATTGTAAACCTCTTTATTGAGATATAATTCCATTACTTTATCGTAAAATGCTTTACCATTATTTTGAGGATAAAAATAACCGTTCACCCCATTTTCAATGATTTCTGAATGTCCCCTGTCTATTGTTGCAACAACAGGTAGTCCACACATTAATTCTTCAATCAAATTCAGACCTAATCCTTCCTGTTTACTAGTTGAAATCCCTATGTCTGAAGCTTGATAGTATTCATTTATGTTATCGATGAATCCGAGAAAAATAATTTGTTTTTCAAGTCCCAATTCAATAACCTTTTTTTTGAGTTTATGCTCAAGTTCACCTCTACCTGCAAACAATACTTTCATATTTGCGGGAATTGAGTATTCATTTATGCTAGATAATATAAACTGATGGTTTTTCCGACTAATAAACTCTGCAGCATAAATGATTAAAAAATCATCTATGTTTAATTTTAATTTAGATCTGAGTTGAGCTTTAGATGAATTAGATACTTCGTGGAATTTATCATTTGAAACTCCTATACCAGGAATCATGTATGAATCTTTGTTTTTGAATTTATTGCGATGCAGAATTTCGTAATCCTCACTATTTATTGTAATAATTGCATCCGCATATTTTGAAAAGTATTTTTCAATCGGATAAAAGAATAGCCAATTTAAAATGGGTGCGCCCTTATAAAAATGAAACCCATGAGCAGTATATAAAACCTTTGTACCTTTTTTTCTCGCTGATTTCGCAGCATACCGAGTCACCAAACTCGTCATTGGGGTATGAGTATGAATAAGGTCGTATTCCTGTTCTTCTATTATATGTTTTATCTTAGAAAACGAATTATAATGCCCAAAAGAAAAAGGCGATCTCACAAAAGAAATTTGCCATTTTATATCACAAAAAGGAATATTTTCAGCCCCACTACAAGCTACATGAACTTCATAACCTTGATCTTTAAACCACTTTAAATATGGTAAATGGAACCTCAATATGTGTTTAGCAATTGAGGCTGTGAATAAAACTTTACTCATTCTAATAAATCATTCTTTTTTAAGAACATATCGTAAAAATCAGTTCTAATTTCATTCAACTTTTTAGACTCGTACCTCTCAACCCATTTAAAGTTCCTAGCAGCTTGTTCTAACATATTTTCTTTATTGAATAATTTCATGATAATATCATCCATTTTAGAGGGATCATTTTTATCATACATATATTCCTCTTCTATTAACTCTGGGATTCCTGCTATGTTGGTTCCTATTGATGGAAGTGCTCTACTCATGGCCTCAATTACAGATCGTGGCAACCCTTCTTGTCTACTTGGTTGAATATAAATATCTATATTATCTAGAAATTCGAAGACCTTATCATGAGACAAAGACCCTATAATCTCTACCTCGTTCTGGAGACTAAATTCTTCAATCAAATTATATAATTTTTCAGGATTACCTTGACCTACTACTTTGTACTGTATTTCAACACCTCTATTTTTCAGTCTTTTAATACAATTAATCACATCAGCTTGACCTTTGTATGGTACATCAATTGCTGCTACTGTACCTAAAACAATTTGCTTCCCACTGTTATGTATTCTATTCAGCCTTCTAATTAAATCATCTTCATTCAAACTCCCTATTTCAACATCTGAACAACCTAAAGAAACACCATTCTTGTTTGGGTATCTATTTTGGAGGAATTCTTGAGTAACATAAATAGAGTACGGTATTCTTTCCATCAATCTTTGATATTGCCACATCTTTAAATGTGCTAATAATTTCCCCCTCCAATCATAATTCCAGAGAGCATCGTAAACACAAGCTACAAACTCAACTAATACTGGCTTTTTTATTTTAAGTGCATATCTAACAGCCGCTACGCCTGCTGAACTTGGTAACCTAGCTATTACAATAGCTGACTCATCAACTTTGTTATGTATAATTCTAGATACTTCTCCTTTTTTATAAATTGTAGATATTGATCTACTGTTTGGAATCGACATAAAAGAGAACGAAGGGTGAGTAATTTCTTTGTAGTTATGCGTTTCTTGATATTTAATAGACTTTGATCTCATTAAAAAACATACATTCTCTCCAAGATGCGTATATCTTTCAATCAGTTTATTATTCACTTGGTTGTGATAACATCTACCATTATATGTAAACATCGGACCATCGTGAACGAAAAGTACTTTATTATCTTTCATTGATAATTATCCTTGGCTTTTGTAATACAACTGTTGAATTATCAGGTATTTCGCCCAATACAATGCAATTTGCACCTATATTGACGTTATTGCCAATTTTGGTATTTGGTAGAATTTTAGCCCCTGAACCTATAAGCACATTATCTCCAATTGTCACATTGCCATCCATAATTGTTACCTGATGAAAAATCGTTACATTTTTTCCAATTATGGCATCCATTCCAATAATTATCCCGTAAGGTCCGTGTGGCAATCTTGGGGGAGATTTAAAAAATGCCCCTTTATTAAAATCAGTTCCAAATGATGAGTGGTGCTTAATATCATTTCTCTTAAGCCAAAATAGATACATCAATTTCACCAACTTATTCTTATTGTTTCTAGTAACCACATACGCTCTTCTCCTCCAATATTTTTCATGATAATAGTCATGCATCCATGACCATATCCATTTGATTAAGGGATTTGTTACAACGTTATGACCAGCTTCATTTTTATTTAATATGCTCATAGTTTGCAAATAAAATTAGTTGGTCATGTAATCACCCAATTGATCTGATGTCATAAAAATGACTTCAGGATATAAACGTTTAACTTCGCTTAGTAAACTATTCAACATCTGTAGATTATTATCTCTATTAGAAGTTTTAAGCCTACTAATATAGTTTAACCTATGACTTGATACTATAGCTGGCAAACCCAAATTAAACGCTTGACTAATTTGTTTCAAACTACTGTCAACCCAATTAAAATTAAACTTAGTGGAAGGTTCAAAAAATACATTCCTGACAAAATATGTTTGTCCATATATATTTTTTTGAGACATGAAATGTCTACGGGTTTTATACTGATATGTTTTAAATGGATATGATACACATTGTATTCGAATTCCTTGTAAGTATCGAATATTATTTTTGGAAACTAATTTTTCAATATCTTCATTCCATCGGTAACATGGTGCAATAAATGAAGTTGATGAAAATCCAAATTCATCTTTAAACATGTTTAAACCTTCATTTGCTATCAAAGCTTTATTTTGAGAATCAAATTGAGAATCTGAATCATACGCATCCATGTACTCCATATCATAACCAATAACTTTAGGTAGCTTTGGGCTGTACATTCTTTCCTCAAACACATCCATCAACGGTTTAAAGCCACCACGTAAATCCGATAACCACCGTGACACGTTTAAATGTTCTCTACCGTGATACTGAACTTGAAATATTCCATTTTTTTTACCTGATTGAATTAAATCTAACACTCTATCAGAATTAGGATACTCTTCATAAGTATCCTTTATTTTTTGAAAGGAATATTTTTCATATCCACTTGCTTTTATTTTATCAAAATTAGGGTTTGACATAACTACATTTAGTGTGAATTTTGCAAATTCGCCATCTACATCTTTATGTTTATACAATACATCTGCAAGTCTTTCAACATCATCATTCATTTCAATAGAATCAAAGCTATTATATGGGCAATTATCAACTGGATATCCTTTGTCTTTTAACCTATTGAAAGACGAACTATCTCTCATTCTTATAGCTCCCCAATCATCACTCTCAAATACTAAAATTTTGCTTCTCCTTTTATAACCTACATTAATAGTGTCTATAAAGTTAAAAATGGTTTGCTTATTCATATAAAATATTTTCAATATAATTGTCACATGCTTTAGTCGAATGTTTTATTATACATGGGTTTCCATATACTAACGAATCTGACGGAATATTACAATTCACATATGAATTTGGTGCTATTAATACATTATCTCCAATTGTTATACCTCCAACAATTACAACACCAGAACCAATCCATACACCTGAGCCAATTATAGGGGTCCCTTTTAATTTTCCCCGATTTGTTTGACCTATTGTAACATTATGAGTTATATTACAATTCTCACCAATTGTGGCACTTTCATTTATTACAATTGTACCATAATGACCAATATATAGCCCGCCCCCAATTTTTGTAGTGTTTGGGATTTGAAACCCATACTTTCTTGAACACCTGTATTTCAGAATTATAAATAGATATTTTAATGGCAAGGGCATACTTGACTGAATAAGTCTTAAATAAAATAAATACCTATAAGAAGGGACATATAAGGTACGTATGAATAAGAATAAACTCAACCTACCATAATATCTGAAAAAATCTTTCTTAATTAGAATTAATAATTTAGACATTAAATCATTATTCATTTACTAGTTAATACATATTCATACTCTTTTAGAATTTTTTCATCTTGAAATTCTAAAGCTCGGTTTAGTGATTGTTCTTTCAATTTATCTTGCAGCTCTTCACTATTCAATAACTGCCCCATAGAATGACTAAGTGCTTGAGCATTCCGATCACATTGCAAACCGAATTCTCCATTTGCTATAAATTCATCACATCCTGGAGCTTTCACTGAAATAACAGGAAGACCTAAAACAAAAGATTCACACATAGCCATTGGCATTGCTTCAGATACAGAAGACATTACAAATGCATCTGAAGCCCTCATTTCTACATAGGGATTCGACTTGTGCCCTAATAAATGTACGCAATCACGTAAATCAAGCGATTTTATTAATGATTCTAGTTCCTCTCGTTGAGGCCCTTCACCAATAATATTTAGTTGAAATGATAAACCTTTAATTTTTAATAATGAACATGCCTGAATTAATAAATCGAAGCCTTTAACCGGTTTAAGTGAACCCAATGCACAAAAAGTGAATTTAGAATATTTAACTCCATTTTCTAACGATTTCGTCAAGATATCACTGGAGTTTAGTATATTGTATACTACTCTATGATTCTTAAAGGTTCCAAACAATTGTTCAAACTCACTTTTAGCATCGTTTGAGACAAAACAAATTTGATTTATTTTACTATAACGTTCGGTCTTAAGTTGATTTACATAGTTCTTATTTTTGTAAAATTTATAGAAATTATCATTAGATAAATATGAACTATGTACCCAAGCAATTTTTTTTTCAACGTTTTTTAAACTTACTAAAAAATCAGTTGTTTCACCATCCAAATAACTAACAGCCACATCATATTTTTGGTCGATAAATGAATTTATAACAGTACTCATCCATGATTTTATTCCTAGCTTTTTTCTTAAATAAAACAAGCTCCTAACAATAAACTGTGATCGAAAAATAGATTTAGTTTTTACCCATTTAGGTACTTCTGCCAATAGCTCACCCTGGTTTAAAACTAGTACTAAGTCAACCGAAAACTTTGTCTGATCTACTTTATTTAAAAAATTAAGTAGTACCCTTTCAGCACCTCCCTGCCTAAAAGCTGGCATCAATATTAAGCATTTACTTTTCAACACTCTCTAGTTATCAATTCGCCCAATTCTGAAGTAGTGATAAATTGAACATCTGGCCACTTTTGAATAATTTTATGAAGTAATAAATCCAAATACATCAAATTTTGATCCGCATTATTTTGATCATGATAACCTATAAAATTCAATCTATGTGAACTTATAACTGCTGGCTTATTAAGCTTAAACATTTTTTCAACTTGACTCAAACATAAGCCTACTGGATCAGAAGTGACTTTTTGAGACGGTTCAAAAGCACAATTACGAGTGGTATATATTAATCCTGAGTTACTTTGCTTTCCTAGGTATCTAAAACGATATTTATACCTATTATTCCCTAAAGGTTCTTTTTGAAACTTATTCAATAAAATATACTTTATACCATTTTCATAGAGTTGTCCTTCAAGTTCTGTATTAAAGGGGCCATTTGTGGGAACAAAGAATTCTGGTGAAAACCCGAGCTGTTTTTTAAACAATCTAATCCCATCATTAATAACTGATTTTAAATACCTAAGCTCAGTTGGATGTCCAATATTAAAAGCAGCTTGATACTCATAATTGATTTTTTCTGAATATATACCCCAACACTTTTCATCAAATGCCATCAGAGTGTGTTGATTATTGGATTTTAAATCATTCATCCACCGAGTAACATTTAGGTGTTCTCTACCGTGAAATTGTGGTTTGAATAAGTTCTCTTCATTCCCCTTTTTCCATATATCAACAATAGAGCTTCGTAATGAGTCGTCTTTGATTTCTTCAGATATAGGTTTATAATAATAATTATTAAAATTTGAATCCTTTATTTTATTGAAATCAGGATTAGCCATAATACATAATGCAGTTATAACGGGTGAATTACCTCTGGAATCTTTATGTTTCAACAGAACGTTAAACAACCTATCTAAATCATAATTAGTTTCTAATGCATCAAATTGACAATAAGGATCATTTGAGATAGAAAAACCATTATTGAGCATCCTCTGAAAGGATTCTCGAGTTTGAATACGATGACTTCCCCAGTCATCAGATTCTATTATAATTAATTTTTCTTTTGTGGACCAGCCTATGGAATTTGAGAAATTAGACAGTAACCTTCTAAACATCAAAAATTATAATTATACATTTTAATTAAATCTCTATCTTTTTCAGAAACCAAGTCTATCTCTTTAGTACCATAATAAGATGGGTAACTTCCTCTATTAGAACTATTGACTTTTAGTCCTGAATTTAAACTCTTCATCTCATTTAAAACTTCAAGACCTCTTTCTTTATTAATCCCTAAATATTCAAACGAATTTATTAATTCATCTACTAAATTTTCCATTGATAATACATTAGCTCTAATCTTATTATTATGGTAAAATTCAAGAGTATTATTTGTTGAAACAAACTCTTTAATTTTATTATTAAAATTAAAAGTATGTATCTTTAGAAAAAGGTATGTAAATAAACCAATTCTATCTGCTACTTTACCATATGTATTATATAAGTCCTTTGACCGATCAGTTAAAACTAAATGTAGCCAATCTTGAAATAATAAATCAAAAGGCTCTTCATTACTATCATAAACTCTCTTCCATTCTGATACATCTCTGAATAAAATATTGGGATTCTTAAGAGTCGATTTGATGCCCAAAAGACTAAACTCATTCCTTCTAAGCCCAATATTTCTATAGTATCCATCTCTTGTATCACGACCAAAAAAATAATTAGAAACATACCAATCAAAGGGATTTCTAATAGAACTAATTACTTTAATATCTCCATTATTAATTTTATCTCTGATTTTAACACTACTAATACCATTATGTATGCCTGATCGCTTGATATTATTATGACCAAAGTAAAAATTGAAAAACCTTCTTAAAAAAGAACTACCAGACTTAGGCATTTCTAATAATATAATATTGTTTACTATATACATTTATATAAAATTCAAGATTGAACAATGCTGTTATCCATATATACATATAACTACTTCACAAATAAAATTTTGGTATGGAACAAAATAAATCATGTATAGTCCTAAAGTTTTAAAAAAAGTTGTACCACAGTCTTAAAATTGTTTTAAAATCTTTCAAACTGATAACTACAATGGTATTATGAATGACATTAGAACTATCAGATAATATTATTGTTAAGCTTGACAAGCTTGCTAACTGGAGATAAAAAATCATCTAAGAAAATAATAACTAAATTTCATTCAAAAAAATCTGAATGTATATTAATAATAAGTGAAAGCTAGAAAGATTGTCAGCTACTTTATTATTTAATACATAACCCTTTAAACACCAATTTTAAAATATGTAAGTACTTTTAAAAGAATTCTTTAATGAAATATTTTATGGATAACATTTCATCACCAAAAACAAATGAGATGAATGGTGATATAAAAAGATATAGATTGGCAAATTCAGTAATATAACTGAGTTGCATAAATAAGAACAAGAAATATATAGGCGTACCTATGACAAAAAATAAATTAAAATTCTTCAAATTAAAACTTTTATCCTTGAGATATGAATATGATAGGCAAATAAATGCCAAAACATAAAATAAAGCATTTAGCTCTAACCTCTTAGACAAAGAAGGTATGTTGTAAGAAATATTTGAAAACCCAATTAACAAACATGCTACATTTGAAAAATAGAGATATCGTTTAACTTTAGCATACTCAAAATTACGTTCTAAATAAATCAATAGAACGACCATTAAAATCTCAAAATAGATTGTAGCTAAATCAATTGCATACGCTTTATGAAAACTTGCTTTAGCTAAAAATTCTTCTCTTTTTTTGCTAATTCGTTCGTCATCCTGCTGATAAACATTTACTTTCTTTTCTCCAAGTTCAGAATATGAAAAAGCATCCCCAATATACTCCAATGGAACTTTAATAAAAAATGACGCAATCAAAAACACATAAAACAAATACCTTTTTTTTGGAATCACTAACGATACATACAAAGGCAGACTAATAATAATATATCCAAAATGAATAAAAGGCGAAAGGATCATAAAAGTTAAAAACTTCTTTTTCTTGTGTAAAACATATGAACTAAATCCATAAAACAGACACCAAGCTCCCGTCCAATTTCTAATGGCATTAATTCCCTCAAAGCTTTTCCAAAAAATTAGTGCTGTAAACAGCATGAACAATATACGTGATGACAAGTTGACTTTTATATACCTATATACATTGTACATACTTCCGATATAAAAGAAACCGTATACTAAAGCAGCAATTAAATACAGGGCTTTAGTAGAATTAAAAAAACCGGCTATATACGATAACACATGGAGATATATATCATCATTAGTACCTTCAGGAGGATTAAACATCAACAAACTTAAGGATTCTGAAAACCATTGACCTATACTCATATCAGCATAGTGATTTGCGATATTCTCAGCATGCCTTGATCCGTCTGAACCTGGGGTGAAATAAAAAGTAAATCCAAAGTATCCAAAAAAAAGTAACATGACAATTCTATTTGATCTATCACTCAAATTCTTAAATGAAACCAAGTAAGAAATCAATGGACTTATAAAAAATAAGCCTAGTTTACTTTTCATACTAGTTTAATTTATACTTGATCATGGTAACTAATTGTTTAAAAATATAAAGCATATTTTTAAGCCTTAAATTGACTTTAGATTTATTATCTAACCCTGATTTATATACTAATTCATAGTCTGTAAATGCACTATTAATATTAAAATACTGATCAAAGTAGTTTGAAGACTTTTCACCATATTGTTGCATCAATGAAGAATCTTCTATTATTTTTTTTATTTCAGTCAGACTTAGACTCAATTGTTGATCTGAAACAAATCCTCTTTCAGAAAAGTTAGTTTCAAATAAGGCTTGAAAATTATCATCTGTAATTAATACAGGTTTTGAACTATTTCTGACAGGAGCTAAACAAGGCTTACCTACAGAAAGACCTTCCATTAGACTTCTGCCAGTCCCAATTACAAAATCAGCTAAATAAAGAAAACTTGATCCCTTAGATGCTCTTGCATCTGTTATATATTTAACTGGAAGATTGCGTTTTTCTCCATTAGACCTTAATTCTAAAAAACGTTTTTCGTCTTGTATTCGTCCAACTACTATAAGTTCAACAGGATATTCTTCACTTAGCTTTTCAATTAAATTGAAACTATCTAACAGTGTTTTTTCATATGCTCCACCTAACCGAGAAACTCTTAGAAAGGTTATTTTTTCCTTACTTTTTTGTTCAGGATGATTTAAATAATTCCCTTTAACAGGTGGAGTAACTCTCTTGGGTATTAAATGGAGGTTCATCCAGCTATTTGACTCATGATTTTTAAACCAATTATAATTCTCCTTACTGAATAAGACTAGTTCACTAACTTGCTGCCACTTACTCCTATTTGGATTTTGCCCACCACATTTATTTAATACAACTAAATATTTTTTTAGTGAGTTAACTAACAAAACCAAGTTTAAAGATTCAGTATCAAAAAAATGTACTACATCAGGATTAAACTCGACAATTCTTTGATTTAAACGTTTCCTAAAAATTACATAATCAGTTAACGACCTAAAATATATATGCTCTATATAATTATCTGATTGCAACACCACTGGACTTTCATTATTACCAACACTTATAACTCCAACAGATATGTGATTAGATATTAAATTACTTATGTGTAACAATGAGTGATAATGACCTCCGCTACCTTGCCCAGAACTAGTTATAAAAAATAAAACCCTCATATAATTCGTTGCTCAACTTCTAATTCAACACCAAATTCATTAAGCACAGAAGTTTTAACATGATTAATCACATCTAAAATATCTTGTCCTGTTGCATTGTTATAATTAACAATAAAACCTGCGTGTTTCTCAGAAACCTTTGCTCCACCAACTGAATAGCCTTTCAAACCAAGTTTTTCTACCATAGGCCCTACGTAATGTCCTTTTGGTCGCTTAAAGACACTACCTGCATTAGGAAAATCTTTCGGTTGTTTAGACCATCTTGCTTTTTTGATGCTATTCATTTTGGCTAATATTATATTGGGGCTTTTTTTGACTAGTTTAAACCATGCCCTTAGCACAATTTTATCAGTGTTTCTTTGAAAAAAGCTATTTCTATATTCAAATTCAATCTCTGAATTTTGAATTTCTTTGACTTGCATATCTTTCAAATCCAAAAACCTAACCTTAATCAAAATATCTTTTATTTCCTCACCACTAGCTCCTGCATTCATTACAACAGCTCCCCCTATTGAACTAGGTATATCATAGAAGATTTCAGCTCCAGACAAACCATTTTCATATGCAAATTCACTCAATTGTTTTGTAGAAGCTCCAGCCTCAGCTTCAATGATTTCCTCATCTAGCAAAATTAGTTTAGAGTAAGACTCTCCAACCAGGATAAAATCATTTAGATATTGACTCTTACTAAGTATTACATTATATCCACCACCCAAAACAATTTTATGGTGATCATTGCTGTAATTGCTATAAATAGTTTTGAAGTCAAATTCATTTTCAGGAAAAAAAGCTCGATTACAAGAAGAATCTATTTTATAACTATTAAACTCAGTTAAATTAAATGCATGATTAATACGCATTACCTATATAATTTATAGCGCTTTAAAATTGAAGCAATAAGTTCAAAATCAGCTTTATTAAAAATTAAAATTTGTTTTAGAGTGAGTGATGTAAATTTTGAATATTGATAAACATAAAGAACTGCACCTATTGTATAACTTAGTGTAGAACTTATAGAAGCACCTATGGCACCATAAGCTGGTATAAAGAAATAGTTTAAAACTAAATTAATGGCTAATGCAGGAAGCATTGACTTTAAGACAAAAAGTGGATTACCTCTTCCTGAAATATCCATGTTTAAAACCTTAAATATTGTCAATAAAACTACCCCTGGTAAAATATAATACACTACATACCTACTATCACTAAATTCTTTTCCGAATAAAATTGGAATGATTAATGGTGCAAAAAGAGCTAAAAATAACCCCATAATAGAGACTACTGTAAATGATAATCTTAACAACTGACATACTTTAAGCGAAAATTGGTATCTATCTTCAGCAGATGCACTTCTAGCAAATACTATAGTTCCAAGAAGCATTGGTATTTGCCACAAGTATTGAGTTAGAACAGAACCTTTGCTGTATAAACCTATTTGTGTGCTGTTTGATAGATAATCCATCATGACTACATCAGCACGATAATTGAGATTCATAAGAAGCAAAGCAATGGCATAGGCTAAACCTAGTTTTAATAGTTTAAAAGTAATATTATAGTTAATTCGAAAGGTTAAAAAGTTTTTGATACTTAATTTACTAACAAGTATGATAGACATTAACAATTGAGCTAACACTTGTGATAAAAGAACTCCAACCAATTCTAATTTGAGAAAATAAACAAGAATAACTGTACCTAATAAAGTAAATAAATTAGGCAACCAGTTAATTTGATTAAACTCCTTTATCTTATTTTGCCCTAAAAAAATACCTGATAAATATGTATTCATCAACGAAAATGGAATAGATGCTAATGCTAAAAATACCAGACTTAAATCTGGTCTATTATTCATTGTGTAGTATATCAATAAAAAAGAAACAAATACACTAAATGAGGTACTAAAGCCTAGAATATGGAGAATACTCTTATATATCTCATTTTCAGGAATAGACTTATTTCCAATAAAAAAAGCCGCAGATTTGCGAATTCCAAGAGCACCAAATGTAATAAACAACTCTGGATATACTTTAATTGATGCCAGTACCCCATTTAAAGATGGTCCTAAAACTCTGGCTATAATAGATACATTTACTAATCCTATTAGGATTATAAATACTTTGGACTTAAACACACTGATAAGATCCTCAAGTATTGTACGCTTCATTAGTAAATTTTTAATTAAAATTCTTTCAATATTGTGTTATAAAACTCAACATCTTCACTCAGAGTATATTCCAATTTGTTCCGTGTATTTTCATTCATTTTAGGCGGACGTACATCAAATCTATTCCTATTCATAAAGACTCTACCTAGTCTGAACAAACCAATTGACTGAAGAAAGTAAGTTATATAAATAACAAACTTTGATGTTGGAATTTTAGCTTTATTTTGCGTTGGAGTATCTAACATTAATTCATCAATGTGATTAATTCTTGATACATTTAAAAAATCAAATAATTTATTTAACGTATTTACTTTATCCTTTATCAATGCATCAAATGGTATAATAAAAATATCATTTTTTTCAAACATTCTGAAAACATTATCAAACTGACTTTTATACCTACTTCTGTTCACGTAGGAATACATCTTAAAATGATAATAGCTTTTTTTGATTTTTTCGTCCTCAACTTCTATTGCTTTTTCAAATGAATTATACTCTCTTCCCATAGAAACTTGATGCCAAAATAAACTATAAGCCCTATCAACTGGATTCCTTATAACAAATACTAATTTAGCATTAGGAATTATCATTTTTATCCTATCAATACTGTCTGGATTAAAAGCACAATCTGCTGATGTCTGACCAATAACATCCCCATCTATCCCCTCAAATAATGCCTCATACCAGTTCAAGTCATGCTTTAAATAAATTTCGTCATTATCAAAATAACTTCTATCCATCGACCTAACCGGCATACCAATTTCTGGGTGGTTTCGAATCAAAGTATCTAAATATGAAGTACCACTCTTCATAATTCCGGCTACAATAAAATCTGGTAACATAATTACTTATTTAATATGCGAGATGCTCCACCAACAACAGTTGAATTACTTTCAACGCTATTGTTTAGTAAAGTATTAGCACCAATAATAGAATTTTCACCAACTGTAATCCCTCCTATTAAAACACAGCCAGTATACAACCTTACATTATCATTAATGGTTGGATATTCTTTATTTTCATTTTTTTTCTTTCCATGACTACCTAATGTCACACCTTGCCATATCATCACATTATTTCCAATAAGTGAATTTTCACCAATTACAATAGAAATTGGATGAGGAAACTTGATATTCTTTCCAATTGACGCATTGTAAGAAATATCAGAAGAAAATAGTTTCACCTGTCTTTTTCTTAAATAAAGAATAAGGATATTTAACACTTTTATTCTCCTATTTTGAGCAAGAAAATAACCAATCCGATAGTTCAACACTAGCCTAAAGGACATATTAAATAAAAGACACAGGACTACCTTTAAAAATGATGATGCACCATGATTCTTCAGATCTGCATTAACTATTTTAAAAAATTCGGCTAGATTCAATTACTAAGCATTTTAATTTTCTCATCGAGATTTTCATAACCTCTTCTTATTTGCCAGTCGTCTTCAATGGTAATTTCTTCATCGCAAGTCATCCCAGCGAGAAGTAGAGCTATACCAGCTCTTAAGTCAAGAGCCTTAACTGTAACTCCACCTTTAAATTTAGCACCTCCATGAATCACAAGCATATCTCCATTTACTTCAAAGTTTAATCCCATTTTAGCTAATTCTTCAGCATAGGCATATCTACCGGGGAACCTCAAGTCAACGATCTTTGATTCTCCAACAGATTGAGCACCATAAACTGCAAATAGTGGCTGCATATCGGAGTTTATACCAGGGTATGGACCTGTACTTATCTCTATTGGATAGGGAGTGCTTCCTTTAACAATTAAAGAATCATTTCCTATGTAGAATTTCATACCACTTTCTCTTAAAAATACTAGAGGCACCTCTAAATGTTCAAATGGAAAGTTTTCAATTTCTACATCGCCACCTGTAACGGCTGAACCTATGGCCCATGTTAAAGCTTCCATATTATCTGGAATTACACTATGGGTAACACCTTTAAGGTAGTCTACACCCTCAATTTCAATTGAACGTTGACCAAAGACTTTAATCTTGGCTCCCATAGAATTGAGCATGGATATTAGATCCTTAATTTCAGGTCGAATATGAGGGTTGTACAAAGTTGTTTTTCCCTTAGCTAGAGTTCCGCATATTATAGCATTTTCAGTTGCTCCTGTAGATCTAATTGGCAAGTGAATTTCATTTGCTATTAAAGTATCACCTTTTGCTTTTGCGCACAAATATTCACCTTCCTCCCATACTTCAGCTCCTAGGCGTTCAAGCAGCATAACATGAAGGTCGTATTTTCTTTCTCCAAGTTTACAACCACCTGGTAGTGGAACTCTACCTTCTCCAAAACGAGTTGTTAAGGCGCCTAATATTAAAAGTGTATTTCTTATTGATCTTTCATCCCAATCGAGCGTATTATTTAATGATTTATTCTCTATAACCTTCAAATGATCTGGACCTATTATTTCGCAAGATTTACCAAGAACTTTAAGCATTTCAATATGAACAGCTACATCCAATAATCCATTTGGGAAATTTTTAAGCTCTACCGAGTCGCCTGTTAAAATTGAAGCTGCAAGTAAACGCAGAGCACTATTTTTTGCTCCACTAACCTTTACAGATCCATTTAATACTGTTTTAGATATTTTTAAAGCCATTTAAATATAATTGAATACCTTTTATTGTAACATATATTCTTGATACCAATCGATAAAGTACTTAACTCCGTTATCAACATCCACTAGAGGAGTGTAACCCGTTGATTGAGTTAACTTATTCGTATCAGCGTATGTAACACTCACATCACCTGGTTGAGCTTCTACATATTTTTTATCTAGTTCTTTACCTGTATGTTTTTCAATTGCACCGATAAAATCCATAAGAGTTACAGGATTTCCATTCCCAATGTTCATGATATCAGCATTTCCACTCATATTGGTCTGAGCCTTATTTTGTTGATGTGCTAATAAAACTCCTTGGACTATATCATCTACGTATGTAAAGTCACGTGACTGATTCCCCTTATTAAATACGTTAATAGTTGAGCCTTCATAAGCAGCTCTTGCAAAAAGAATTGGCGCCATATCAGGTCTACCCCAAGGCCCATAAACAGTAAAAAACCTTAGCCCCAATACATTTAACTTATATAGGTGGGCATATGTATGAGCCATTAATTCATTTGACCGTTTTGTAGCTGCGTATAAGCTAATAGGTTTATCGCACTTTTCATTTTCAGAAAATGGTTGTTTAGAATCGATTCCGTATACTGAAGAACTACTAGCATAAGTAAGTGTTCTTATTCCTTTGCTTCTACACAATTCAAGGATATTAAAAAAACCTATCACGTTGCTCTCAATGTAGACATCAGGGTTTTCAATACTATATCGAACCCCAGCTTGTGCCGCCAAATGGATAACGGAATCAAAAGCATATTTATCATACACTTCTTTTAAGTCATCTTTTAATGCAATATCGCCTTTATAAAAATTCACCCGACTAGATTCATACCATTTGTCAGATTTACCCGACTGATAATCAATGCCTAATTGTTTTAATCTTGCAATCTTTAAATTTGGATCATAGTAGTCGTTTAAGTTATCTATACCTACAACACCAACCCCACTGTTAATTAGCTTTTTAGCAGTATGATAACCAATAAAACCAGCAATCCCAGTAACTAGAACTTTCTTCATTTTACTAATTCTAAAATATCACAGTCGGGCATCAACCCATTTTCTATCTAAAAATGCCTTAGTATCAAATACTACTGCATCACCTTCTTTCAGATTTTCGATGTCTAATGTTTTAAACTCATTATGGGATACAGCAAGAACAATTGCTTTGTATGATTTTGGTTCTATTTGATCTATAAGCTCGATTCCGTAATCCTCTTTAACCTCTTCTTTATCAGCCCATGGATCATATATCTGAGGTTCACATTCGTACTCTTTTAACTCGTGATAAATATCAACTACTCTAGTATTTCGAATATCCGGGCAGTTCTCTTTGAAGGTTACTCCCAGTATTAACACTTTAGCTCCTTTAACTCTTCTTCCCTTCTGAATCATGAGCTTAACTACTTTGTTTGCAACAAAGTTTCCCATTTGCGCATTAACACGTCTACCACTCAATATCACTGCTGGATGATAACCTAAAGCCTCAGCTTTATGAGCTAAATAGTAAGGGTCTACTCCAATACAATGCCCCCCTACTAATCCTGGGCTATACCTTAAGAAATTCCATTTTGTTGCAGCGGCATCCAATACATCGTTTGTATCAATTCCAACACGATCAAAGATGAGCGACAACTCATTTACAAATGAGATATTTACATCACGTTGAGCATTCTCTATAGCCTTACTTGCTTCAGCTACTTTCATATTTGGAGCCTTGTGTGTACCTGCAACAATAATTGATTGATAAAGCTCATCTACATAATCACCAACCTCAGGTGAAGAACCTGAAGTCACTTTTTTGATTTTAGTTAGTGTATTCACTTTGTCACCTGGATTAATCCTTTCTGGACTATATCCACAGAAGAAATCAACATTAAAAACTAATCCAGAAGCTTTCTCTAATTCAGGAACGCATATTTCCTCCGTACACCCTGGATATACAGTACTCTCATAGATCACTAAATCACCTTTTTTCAGGTATTCACCTATCATTTGAGAAGCTTTAATCAAAGGAGTTAAATCTGGTGAGTTATATTCATCTATTGGAGTTGGAACTGTAACGATAAAAACATTGTAATCTTTTAATCGCTCCAAATCACTACTAAATACAATACCTCCTTTTATACTATCGTCTTTTTTCAGCTGAAGTACCTCTTTCAATTCTTCAGGATCGGCTTCTAATGTCTTATCCTCAGCTCGATTAAGTTCTTCAACTCTACTTATATTGATATCAAATCCTAAAACAGGATATTTCTTTGCAAATTCAATAGCTAACGGTAGGCCCACATATCCCTGACCTATTACTGCAATTTTATTTGATGTATACATGATTTATAAGTTGGATTTAGATAAGTTCAATTCCCAAATATAGGCACTGTTTAAAGCCTGTTTCAATGTGTATTGTGGCTCCCAATTCAAAGTTAATTTTGCTTTCGTTACGTCCGCATAAGTTGCAACTACATCTCCCGACCTTCTGCCTACTATTTGATATGGAACATTGACTCCAGTTGATTCTTCAAATAAGTTTAATAATTCTAACACCGAATTACCTTTTCCAGTCCCAACATTGAATATCTCGTATGAGCTGTCTGAACGCTTCAGTAGATAATCTAAAGCTTTAACGTGGGCATTTGCTAAATCCTCTACGTAAATATAATCTCGTATTGGAGTGCCGTCAGGAGTATTATAATCATCTCCATAAACCTTCAATTCTCCCCTTTTTCCCAATGCTGCTTGAGTCATAAAAGGAACCAAGTTTTGAGGGACACCATTAGGCCACTCCCCGATTAATGCAGATGGATGTGCACCAATAGGATTGAAATACCTCAGTGAAATTGCTCTCAAATCAGTATGAGTAGATATATCTTCAATGATTTCTTCTGAGATAATTTTTGTCGTACCGTATGGAGATTTTGCCTTGACCACTTTTGTGTTTTCAGTTACTGGAAGCTCATCAGCATCTCCATACACTGAACACGATGAGCTAAAAATCAAATGATCAACATTCGATTTATCCATCTCCTCTAATAAGCTCAAAAGAGACCCAATGTTATTGTTGTAGTACATGAAAGGCTTGTCTACTGATTCTCCAACAGCTTTGTATGCAGCAAAATGTATTATACCAACAGCATCATTATGTAACTTAAAACAATCTTCAAGCGCATTCGAATCACATAAATCAATTTGATGAAATTCTGGTTTAACACCTATTA
>MDTF01002016.1_pt1 | contig 21060 bp, 20 predicted proteins | sample 811191 | NCBI WGS metagenome assembly MDTF01 (sample SAMN05326649, study PRJNA326480) | marine metagenome | isolation source: seawater | place: Southern Ocean | collected 2011
ATTTATCCATTGCATATACACTCTTTGTGCGCCGAGAAAGAATATTAGTTGCAGTTTAGCGAAACGAACAAAAGGAGAAAATCTGCGCTTTCTTCAAAGCGGGTGTTTCCATAGTTCTGGAACCGAGTAACTCAAAAATAATTTTAATTTTGTCATCATTAGTTTAATCAACCATCCATCGGTCCGTTTCAGAGATTTGGTCTTTGTACTTAGTTGAGAGATCTAGAGATCTGTGACCAATTTTTATGTTCTTAAAGCCTAAATATAATGTTGTCTTGGTTGGATTTCTGAAAAGCCCACGAAAAAAGAATCTACCACCTAAACGGTGATTAAAGCCTTGTCGATTCGAATGGTTTTTACCATCACCATACTGATCTTCCACCATCAACAACAATATTCTGACCGTTCATATATGATGATGCATCAGAGCAGAGAAACTGGATAGTTGATCTATACTCATCAGCACCCGCCATCCGATTTAGTGGAATTAAGTTGTTTAATCGCTCCACAAAAACATCATCTTGCTCCGTGAAAACGCCGCCAGGGGAAAGTGCATTGCACCTAATACCCTGTTCGGCCCAATAGGTAGCTAAATAACGAGTAAGGCCTATTAACCCAGTCTTTATAACCGAATAAGTAACGGGCTTTACGGGTTGCCTTTCAGCAGGCATGCCGTCTTTTCGATATAGCCTCTGATCCGGTGAAAAAACCGACAAATCCGAAGCAATATTTAAGATCACACCGCCTTTTCCGTCACTTGCCATCCTAGAACCAAAAACTTGACTGCACAAAAAGGCGCCGGTAAGACCGACGTTTACCTCCTGGTTCCATTGATCTACCGTGAAATTTTCGAGACGAGAGCTTTCTTTGAGTCCTTCATCTTTATTCACCTTCGGATCTATTGCCGCGTTGTTGACTAGGATATCTAAACGGAGACCCTGTTCGCCCAATCCCTCAGAGACTGAGACGATGTCATCCTTCTTGGTCACATCCATAACTTTGATGACAATTAATTCAGAACGAAAAGACTGAGACAATTTGTTCTTAGCAAGCTTTAATCTTTCCATAGAAATATCAGTCAATATAACGGTTGCACCAGACTCAAGAAGAGCATGTGCATGTTCTTGACCTAGTAGACCTGAAGCCCCCGTGATTAGAGCGACTTTGCCCTCTAGGTTGAACTTTGAAAATGTCATCTTACTTTCCTTTAAAAATCATGAGCGCGTTTGCCCACCATCTGTTGTGACTACGGTTCCTGTAACAAATTTAGCTAGATCTGAGGCCAACCAGACTGCAACGTGTGCCACATCATCAGGAGAACCCAACTTTCCTAAGGGCACCTCTCTGTTTAACATCGCTTTAACCGAATCAGGATCTTCGGTAAGTTTTTCAGACCACACAGATCCCTCGAAGTTTATATTGCCAGGCGCTACCGAGTTAATTCTTATCCCTTCCAGAGCTAAAGGAACTGATATTGACCTTACATAAGTATTTAGCGCAGATTTCGCTACTGAGTAAGTTACCGGAGCTCCAGGTATTGTCTCACTGCCACAAATAGAGGAAATACAGACTATGGAGCCATGTGAGTTTTCTAAAAATTTCCTTGAGGCCTCAATCAAGTTCGTTGCACTAAAAAAATTTACTGCAAAAACTCGCTGCCACTCATCATAGTTCTCTTGACCGGGAGGCACTGATGACCCGCTCCCCACATTGCAAATAACAATATCCATGCCTCCTAAAATATTAGCTGCGCTAGTAATCGTATTTATTGCACCTTCTGGGTTACTGACATCTCCAACAACACGATTACAATTACCAAGAGATATTGCCGCGGCATCTAATTCTTCAAGATTTCTCGCATTTATTACAACTTTGGCACCTTCTTCGATGAACTTTTTAGCGATATAAAACCCTATCCCTCTTGACGAACCAGAAACAAAAACTTTCTTGCTCTTTAAGTTAAGATCCATCATTAAACACCCATTTTTCAACCATTGATTTATAGTGGCTTAAAATCCCCGCATGATCTCCATCATTAGCTCTAGCCGTCTGCAATATATAATTGCCATGGTATCCAATTGTCGCTAACCGACTAAATACTTTAGTAAAGTCTGCGTTCCCATCACCAAGCGGCACTGTTGTGCCGCCTAAAATACGATCCTTAACATGTACGTTTAAAATTCTATCGCCATAGGCATGAAATTCTTGTTCAACATCAAATCCTAAAGCTGCACTGTTACCGATATCGTAGTTAATACCGAAATTTTTTGGACTAAATTTCCCGATAAAAGCTTTTAACTCATCAGGGCCTAAGTCTGATTCGAACACTATCTGAATACCGCTGTCACTGATAGTAGTCTCTTTTTCGTGTAAAAACTCCAATAAGACCTTCGACTGCTCATTGCTGTCTATTGAGCCATTATCGACTAAAGGAATTACAACTTGAGATATTCCGACATTAGCACAACCATCTAGGATACATATGAGGTCATTTTGCCGATCTTTCTTATCCGCACCTGAAAGTTTCCAGAACGGGGATTGCATGAAACAATCTCCAGTCAAAGAGGGTATTCTGACTCCATAATCACTACTTAATTTTCTTATCTCTAACTGACCTTTTTTGGTCATCAAAGGACTTTGATATAGATGCTCTTGATCTAATGTCCATTCCATCATACTAAAACCAAGGCTGGCACCGACCTCAAACTCTCCACGCCAATTATCCCAAGGAAACTCTTGAATTTTCCCATTTATAATTGGGGACAGACGACCTTGCATAAAGCCTATGCGGGAATTATCCATTTTCTTGTATTTTCTTTGTCGGTTTGTATGCACACCCTACTAGCATTAATTCTCGTGACCATCTAAAAAATTTATTTTCTACACGCACAGGGATAAATGGACTTATTGCAGCACAAAAATAATTTAATACAGGATACTTCCAGACAATAGGTAACTGTCGAAATTTAGTAACACTCACATTTTCAAAGTCGCAAATCTTGTATATGTCCTCTAAGGAAGGTTTAGTAAATGGAGTTCGATGAGTAAAATCATCGAAATATGTTTTGTAATTTGACTCCCAATCGGGAATTAGGCAAAGAATCATTCCACCAGGTTTTAAAACCCTATAAGCCTCACGAAGAAAAATATCAGGGTGGTTCAGATGCTCCATGAAACTCTTATTGTAAATCACATCGAAACTATTATCTGGAAACGGTAACCCAGTATCAGCTTCAACATCACATACAGACAATTCGATACTATCTTCGCCAAGTAACTCTCTAGTTTCTTCAGATCTATCAAGACCTACTGCATCCATACCTAAGTTTTTAAAGACTCTTAGAAACTCACCACGCCCACATCCAGGCTCTAGAATTTTCATCCCAGGCTTCATCTCAAATCTTTCGAATAAATGCATAATAAGCTTCGAAGGGTAATCCGTGTATGGGCGCACGCCCTCACCATAAACTACTGTCAAATAATCCGCCATTATTATAATTCCTCAACCATTTCCATCAAGATCCCATCCAAATCATGACAATACATTACTTTAACTGCCCCATTAGCTGACACTGCGGGAGGGTTAACGATGGCGCCACCCAAACGAACAATTTTAGAAGACATTTGTCCAACATCCTGAACCGTAAAAGCAACATGCGAGCAGCCATGATTATTAGACGGGTATATAGAAGCGGAAGGTGTGGTTGGATGAGATTTGTATTCAAGTAACTCCAACAAAGACCCATCCCCAACCTTAAGCTTTGCAGTTTCAATTTCTGCATTCTCAAGACCAACAACCTGCGATAGGAAATCCCCCCTTTCAGTTTCACGCTTCCACACACTAAGTCCTAACCCCTCATAAAACGCAATCGATGCAGATATATCTTTAACCACCAGCCCAGTATGCCTAGTTTTAATAATCATCACTTATTCTCAGAAATACTATCTGCGATACTTTGCTCCAAAACACTCAGCCCCTCGAGCATAGCCTCTTTAGAAATACTTAAAGGAGGAGCCAATTTAATAGACTCTCTCCCAGTATGAACTACTAGAAGACCGCTCTGCATACAAAGCTCGGCAATTGCATCACATAGCGATGCCAATGGATTCCCATTCTGATCCTTAAAGATCAATCCAGCCAATAAACCCTTTCCTTCTACCCAGCTTAAATGCTCAGCAAATCGACACCTAATTTTTTCCAATTCCTCATGAAAAATGATTCCCAAATCTCTCGAGGCTGCAATTAATCCATCGTCAAAAAGACATTCTAAATTTGCTTTACCGGCAGCACATACAATTGGATTAGCAGAGTGTGTCGAGCTCATAGAGCCTATGTCAGGGATATCAAGAACTTCGGCCGAACCTAACACCAAAGCCAGTGGAAACCCTGAGCTAGCACCTTTACCGCAACACAGTAAATCTGGCTCGACACCATAATGCATATAACCGAATAACTCACCAGTACGCCCGAAACCTGATTGCATCTCATCAAAAGCGACCAAAATATCGCGCTCTTTTGAAAACTCAGAGAGTGCTTGTACAAATTCAGGAGGATAGAAAACTGCGCCCCAACCCTGAAAGGTTTCGAGCATAAAACCGCATAAATCTTTTTTAGGATCTAACTCATGTTCTTCACATAAATTTTCTATGCCATCTTTGAAAAATCGCTTTGGATCTTTCATCGCAGCAGAGTCCCAAGGATATGGAAAAGGGATATGCAAAATATTTGGGTCCTGGTATCCAATCCACGTTTTCTGGGCAGGGTTCCAACCCATCATCTGAGCGCCCAAAGTACGCCCATGCCAATTCCCTTCAATACAAACAACGACCCCTCGCCGCTTTCCTTTTTTTATTCCCTGTTCTCGCATCAATTTCAAAGCACATTCAGTAGCCTCAGTTCCAGCTGACAGCATAAAGACTTTTTCAAATTGCTTGGGCGTTTTCTCAATAAGAAGGTCGAGATAATCTAATCTTTCTTGACTCAGATATGTATAAGTATGAAGAAGAGGTTTGTCTAATACTTTCTTGACCGCCTCAACTATCCGGGGGTTGCCATGACCGGCGTTGGCAACAAATATAGTACTAGTAAAATCTATCCAAGAGTTACCCTGAGCATCAAACACCTGAAAGTTATCTGCGCGATCCCAAACTACAGGCATCTGACCATGCATTGATCTCGACTCCAATTCATATGCTCGTTCAAGCATTACAACACTCTCTGGATTTGGGATTTTAGTCGTGATTTTTCTGTATTTTGTATTGATTAGAGGAACATCTTTCGGAATATGATTAAAGGTAAATCCAGCCATAGTTATTTAACACTCTCAAGATAATTAGTTAGCCCACAAATATTTTTTTGTAATTGGAATTCCAGCAAACCTAACTCCTCATACGCGTCAAGCTCATTACAGAAGGGGGTTTCAAATGCTAATACTTTATTGCCATGCAAAAGCTTTCTATCCCTAATAAATGAACTTCTTACGATATCCACATAACCATTAGGGATGAGCACTTCGGGAAAATCCTGGCGAGGCCCATTATACTTATCTAAATTTGTATCTTCACCATTTAGGCTAGTCAAGAAGCCATCCCTATTTTTCCTTAACCATTTAAAAGGGGACTCAGGTGATAAATGTCCAGATCGTAATGCAGTAGCGTCTTGCCTATCTGCTAATAATGACATTGCTGCTTTTACAACACAAGTATCTCTAAGCGGCGTTGTAGGCCGTAGATGGATCCAAAAGTCAGGGCTATCCTTTGAATTATCGTCAAACCAATTCACCGCATGCGACATAAAATCGTAGTCCGTAGAAGTGTCTTGCGAGAGCGCTTCAGGTCTCAAAAAAGGAACCTCCGCGCCATATTTTTCAGCAATTTTCGCATATTCACGAGAATCTGTAGACACAATAACCCTATCCACGCCTTCCGTCGTTTTAGCCAAAGCAATACTATAAGCAATCAATGGATGGCCTCCAAGCAATGCAAGATTTTTATCTTTTATGCTCTTAGAACCGCTTCTCGCTGGGATTATCGCGCTAAATTTAGGCATTTTCGGCTCGCAAACTTCCAAAAATAGACTCTTCTACAAGACCACATATAATGTGTCCTAACAAAATATGGCATTCCTGAATTCTCGCCGTATCAGTGGATGGAATATTTAATGTCTCTGTATCATCCTCAAGTTTACCTCTTCCAGCGCCTGTTAAAACGACAGTTGGGACATTAGCCACTTTTGCAGCTTCCAATGCCTTTAAAATATTACCACTATTACCACTGGTGGTAATCGCAATGAACATATCAGCAGGTGTCGCAATCGCCTGAATCTCTCGAGCAAATACATTTTCATAGCCGTAATCATTACCAATAGCAGTCATCGCAGAGCTATTAGTTCCCAAAGCAATTGAAGGCAGACCTGGACGATCAAATAAGAATCTAGATGTGAACTCTGCTGATAGATGCTGAGCATCCGCAAAACTACCGCCATTACCACAGAACATAATCTTGCCACCTGCTCGTAAAGCAACCGTGCATCTCTCCGCCAAATCAAATATCTGCTGCATCAAAGCATCATCACTAAGAAGCATAGTTTTGGTAGCAATTGATGCCTTAATCTCGGCCTTCACACTGTCGATTGTCATAATTTATCCTTTAAATTTTTGATTCTAATTGCTCAAGAGCGATCCAAAAACCTTCGCCCCCATTTTTGTGTCCTTGCCATATCTCTGGGATAAAAGATGCGTCGGGGCACTGCTTATTTAAAATATCTGATAACCTCGTAAAATCTATATCACCCTCACCTATCTGAAGACCCTCTCCATTTACTCCCGAGGCGTCCCCAAGGTGCAAGTGCCCGGTAATTGGGGCTATTTTTTCAGCGAATTCATAAAAATCAATCCCAAAGTGGTTGCTCATCAAGCGAGAGTGCGAAATATCAAAGCACATACGCAGATTTAACTTTTTACACCAGTAGATACATTCATCGGCATGAACAAATAAATTCTGGTAACGCTGTCCACCAAAGTGCCATGGAAATGGAGCCATTGTCTGCGGGATTAACTCAATACCGTCCATATCTAAGAGAGACAGACTTTCAGAAAAACGTTGGTAGTAACTATCCAATTGGTCCGATGGTAATAACTCATCCATCGTGAAACCACCTATGTTTGCAACAATCATTGGACATTCTGTAACTGGAAAATATTTTTTTAAGGACCGAGTAATATTAATCACTCGTTGTGTCTGCCTGACTGAATATTGACGATACTCTTCGTCTGGTGAAGCCAAATCCATAAGTCTACTTCCAGAAAAAAGCTCTGGAGCATGCACAACGAACCCACACTCATATTCTCCACTCAGAAAATCATCTATATTCAGATCTAGATCCGAATAAGATAGGTGAAACTCATAAATATCAGGGCTTATCTTGTCATTATATTCAGAAAAATCATGGTAGCGAACTGGCACTCCCCATGGACGATTGAACTTATAGTTCTTGGGCTCAACTCTTGAGTCTTGCAGATCTGAAGGGTAAAAATATTCCTCTTCCAACATGTCACGCTGAACTGTCCTCCCCAAAAGCTTCTCATAGTTTTGTGCGGATAGACCCTGACCTGGACTAAGAACTTTTAAATGCTGCGGCTCAATGACAGTACCTTTCACAAGTCCTTTGGATGCAACCAAACTTTTAGCCAAATTTTCTCGATTGATCATTTCACCCTGTGAAATAGAACGCTCAACCCCATCACCCAGAGCCTCTTCAATCTCTCTGATACCAGTAACAAGCGTTTTAAATTCACCCCGCTCTAAACTAGCTGCATGATCAGGTCCCTCCATACTTCTATCAAACGTAAAATGGCGCTCCACAATCTTGGCGCCAAGGCCCACCGCAGCTAAAGTCACTGCAATCCCTCGCTCGTGGCCGGAATAGCCAATCAAAAGGTGGATATCCTTCAGCTTTTTAATCCAATTAAGATTAATATCGTGTAATGGTGCTGGGTATGTGCTATTGCAATGTAAAAGAGCAAATTCAGCGTTTCTCGAATTAAGAAAATTTGCTGTAATTTTAATTTCATCGACTGAACTCATCCCAGTCGACAGAATAAGAGGCTTTTTGGTAGCAATAAGATTTTCAATCAATGGCAAATTTGTTAGATCTGCAGAGGCAACTTTATAGGCCTTAACATCAAGAGCTTCTAAGGCAACGACACTGTCTGAGTCCCAGGGAGTACACATGTACAGAATCCCGTTGTCATAACAGTATTGCGCAACTTTTTTGTGTTCATCTTGAGACAACTGAAACCGCTCTAATAGATCTAAAACATATTCAGTTCCAAGATCCTCTCCTTGTTTAGCGAGACTTTTCTTCCGATAAACAGCGGACATTTTCCGCATTTGAAATTTCACACAGTCAGCACCGGCATCAACCGCAGCATCGATCATCTCAATCGCCAACTGAAAGTTTCCATTGTGATTATTGCCAATTTCCGCGATAACGAAAACTCTTTTCCCGCCTACATCAAAATCTGAAATTTTCATATTACGCCTTACTCTCCTATCGGACTGTTTGAATAATCTCTAGATACCCATGTTTTAAGACCATCAGGTTCGAAGCGAAATGGTTGTAACTTTAGGTTCTGCGACTCTAAGTACATTATCAAAGCGTGCTTCTTAAATGGAGATACGTAGAAAACAAAGAATCCCCCTCCCCCCGCTCCAAGAAGCTTACCTCCAGTTGCGCCATGCTCCAAAGCCCCATTGTAAATTGAGTCAATGTAATCAGACGAGATCATGCTGCTAAATCTACGTTTTAGCTGCCATGCTGCATCAAGGCATGCTCCAAATTTGTCAAGATCACCTCTAAGTAAATGATTACGAGTCTCAAAAGTCAGCTGTACATTTTTTTTAACCATTTCTCGCACTGCATCTGAGGTCATAGTTTCTTTTTGGTGTTCATGAATATTACCAGAATGGTGATCTAATCCTGTGTCACATAAAATAAGACTCTCCTCTAGCTCTAAAGAAATCTCTGGGTGAACTCGAATGGGATTGATAATGTTTTCATCTAAGTGAAACTCGATAAAATTAAAGCCACCAAAAACTGCTGCATACTGATCTTGCCAGCCTCCTGCAATACCTAGATGCAATCGCTCGGCTTGAAAAGCGATTTCAGCCAGCTCATGCTGTTTCCATTGGTCATTACGGAGCATGTTCATACATCCTAAGACAACAGCCGAAAGAGTAGCGGAGCCACCTAAACCGGAACCAACGGGAAAATCAGAGTGCAGAAATAATTCGAAACCATAATCTGGCTGGACAACATGGAGTAATGACTGAATCAGGCCGAATGGCCCTTCCTGTGACAATGCTTCTTCAAGATTGTTCGCAGACAATGTGGCTCTCAAGTCTAGTGAGTTAATTATAATCTTAGAGTCATTGCGCACCCTCATGGCAGCATGACTATAGATAGATACCGCCGTATTTATAACCGCACCAGCACTACTTTCAAAGTAATGAGTCAAATCAGACCCACCGCCACCAAAACTTACTCGAACAGGAGCCCTAGCTCGGATATAAACTGACTTCTCACTCTCGAGAGGAAGATAGTCTTTTGAAACTACTGAATGTAATTTTCCTGCTTCATCAAGAATAGGAATGAACCGTATTTGACTATCTAGCCGCTTTATTAACTGTTCTCTAGAAAATTCTGTCGAAGCAGAAACAAATTCACGATTCACGCAGATACTAATACTATCACCTAGATTAACACCCCTAAGAAGGGCTCTCCTAATATCGCCATCAGTCGCAAGACCTATGACTTTGCCGGTACTGGACTTAGTAAAGATCATCCCGTAGTGATTCTCTTCAACCTTTATCAATGCTTGCTCTATTGACGCGTTATCATCAATCAAATATTTTTCAGTATTAAAGCTCATTTTTCTTCCCTGATTTTATCCAGTTAGAAAATCTACCATAATCTTCCGGAATGCCTATATCGATAAAATCAGTTTGCAAAACAACGGTCAAAAGCCCGCCATCGTTAGCCAACTGAGTTAACAAAATTCGTTCAAGGGAAAAAGGCCGTCCGTCCCAGTGCTGAAAACTATTTACGTTCAGATGACATATCCCTGCATTAATCCAACCCGACCCTTTTGTATTACTTTTTTCAAGAAAAGAAGTGACCTTTAATTGATCGTCAAACTCAACCTGACCATAGCGGCTAGCGTCACTGACACTAAGCACTGCCATTGACGGAGCCTTAGACTGGGCAACGGCACTCATTCCAGCGCCTAACCAAGTATCTGCGTTAGTCAATAAAAAATCACTGGTTAAATTTAGCTGACTTACTGCATAAGCCACTGCACCGCCCGTGTCGAGGGCAGTAGGCTCAATAAGCCACTTTACTTCGCAATCTTTGAGCAACTTGTGTCTCTCAAATTCCAAAAACTCAATCACTAAATCCGCTTGATGATGCAGTAGGAAAACAAAGGATCGGAGGCCCTGGCTTAACCAATTCTCAATTTGCAGATGGAGGAATGGGACGTCACCTACAGGCGCTAATGCTTTAGGCACGTCCGACACTACCGACTGAAGACGAGTACCAAATCCACCAGCTAAAACTAATAATCTCTTATTAATCATAATGACATATCGTATCCATTTATAAGAGGTAATACCTCAGATAGAGAGGCCACCTTGGTATATACCTTAGAGGTCAATTCCGGAGGCCTCTCCCGTGAAAAAAGAATATTAAGCCCAAGGCCAGCGGCGATTCCGGCCTGAATATCACTGCCTTTGTCGCCAATCAAGATCGAATTTTCTAGATCCAAACCTAACTCCTGTTGAGCCTGTAAAATCATTCCCGGATTTGGCTTGCGTGAAAAATCATCTTTTTTGTATTTACCTAGACCTTCGGTCGGATGAAAGGGCGAAAAATATACTTTATCAATTGGAGCACCCTGCTTCATAAACTCTTTACACATCCAAGATGTCAATTGATCAAACTGTTGCTCTGAATAAAACCCACGCCCGATACCCGCCTGATTGGTAATTACCACAACTTTTAGATTATTGGCATGAGCAGTTCGTACGAGTTCAAAGATTCCATCAATAAAGTCAAAATTATCAACACTGTGCACATAGCCATGATTAATATTTATAACACCATCTCGATCTAGAAATAATGCGCGCGGCTGAGTTAACAGAATTCCTGTTGACATGGCAGGCCTCAGTTAGTTAGCTCTAAGAGTAAAATTAAGGTGCGGCATTTACCAAAGACGGCCATTACGTTAGTGTGTAGGCTGTAGTTTAATTAAACCGTTTTAATATTTTAAAAGGTTACTTTTAAGTCTTTTCAGAGGAGTCGGCCAAAGATTTTGCTCGCGATCCGGGAGTCTAAATGTCTGGTTGTCTGGTTGTTTGGTTGTTTGGTTGGCTGTAGCCAATGATTTCACTCGCTCATAACGCCATGCAACTTCATTTAATGCTTGTTAATAATTCTTCGACAACCTTCGCCAAGGACCCGTCGCCCTCTTGAAGTATGCCTGACCAAGCTTTTTTGTGGATCGCTGTGGCCGGCATATGAAAAAAATCACGGTTGCCTTCTATCCAGCTCTTCATCGTCCCGATATCCCGGTGATATAATGCATTATGGGACGTAAATATTTTACCTAAAAAATACGGAATAACCTCGTTGCTGAGGTCAACCTGCTTTTTTCCCAAGCCAGCCATCCAGGTTACCACTGAAGGTTCCAATATATAAACGGCGCCATTTGCCACATCTCCTGGTGGATTGGCTACTTTTTCGTGAAAAGCTTGGACAACGCCTTCGTTATCAAGCGACACTATTCCACACGACTGAGGATCAGGAGTCTTAAAAACCATCATCGTTAGCTCTGCCCCTTTGGGTCGGGTAGCATGTTGATCCGCGAAATCTTGCATATCAAAAATAGTGAGGTTATCAGCGTGGGCAACTAAGAAAGTCTCGTCTTGAAAGAAATCACGATTTCGCAGGATCGTACCGCCAGTACCTAACAGGGTTTCTTCATGGACCATTTTAATATATGGCAACCAAGTACTTTGGTTTAGATATTTTTGAACCATAGAAGCCATATAGTGGGTGTTTATCAAGACTTCTTCGACACCATGATCTAATAAAGTTTCTAGCCAATAATCCAGCAGCGGTCTGCCATGTATCGGCACAAGGCACTTAGGCAGATACTTCGTGAGTGGTTGCAGTCTACTACCTAGGCCTGCAGCTAATAATAGTGCGCGCAAATAATCACCTCAAAGAGTTCCATTGTTTTTCTGCGTTTCAATTAACAGCTCAGCTGCTGTGAGCGGAATGTTGCCGATTCGCCCTACCTGGCACGCTGCGGCCACAGAACCTAAATATAAGCTTTCCCAAACAGGCCGCCCCAAAGAGAGAGCCATGGCAGAGCAAACCAGAAGGCAGTCACCAGCCCCAGCTGCGTCTTTGGGCGCAACATTTAGTGTAGGGAGCCTGTCAGTTAGCCATTGCGTTTTGTCGAGATTGCTTGCATGGATCAGCACACCTTCTGCGCCTAACGTAATTACTACATTCAGCGCATTAGTTTTCTTGCGCAGAGCCTCTGCAAGCACGACCAAGCCATCTTCGTAATTACCCAACGCCAAGCGTGCTTCTCGTTCTGTGGGAGTTAACAAGGTAGAATTTTTGAATCGCGAAACATCACCCACTTGCGACGAAGATTGGCTGTCGGCGACCATCATAATACCGCGTCGAGTACACTCATGTGATATTTCGTCCACCAAGTCCTGCGGCAATGCGCCATAGTTAAAGTCTGAAAAAATTAGCACATCAATGCGGTCTAGAGCTGCGAATACATGATCCCGCATCTCCCTTTGCAAAGTTTTATTGATTTTATGCTGGCGAAGATGGCTAACTCGTAGCAAAGTCTTATTGCCTACACGATATCTCTGTTTAAGCGTGGTTGGTCGACTATCATCTATAACAAGATTAGCCTCAACTCCATAATTCTTCAATTTATCAGCAACATAAGTACTCGTGTCGTCATCACCAGTTACCGTAATGAAGCTGACTTTACCGGCCCCCAGACCCCGAGCATGGGCAGCTACGATACCCGCACCACCTAAAAATTTATTCACCATTAGAGGTGTTACAACAATAGTAGGATCTTCTTGCGACATGCCGAGTGGATCACACTGGATGTATTCATCCACAATAGTATCTCCAATCACGCAAACATTGAGAGAGCGCATTTGATCTAGGAGCTTATTCAGCGAAGATACATCTATTCCATGGCGAGTAATATATTCTTTCGGTTTTATAATCGAAGAGTGATCGATAAACTCCGTCTCACGACGCAAAATCTCCAACGACGAGAAAGTAGTACTCCCTGAACCAAATAATAATTTTCCACCATAAGCCTTAACTACAGGTTGTTCTGGATTGTTAGCATTTTCATGCTCATTACCCATCACAACTACGGAGGGCTGTAACTCAAAGATAAAATCTGCTGGGGCATCATCTAAAGAAAAAGTATGACCAACCAAACTTATAGCATCTACGCCATCAAACCGAGTGGTTTCTTGCAGTTGCGCCCCCGATGCCAAACGATCAGAGAGTACACCAACGACCAAAAAATCACCACACTCGGATGCAAAGCGCAGCAAACGCAAATGACCCGGATGCACAATGTTAAAGGTACCTGAAACAAAGACAATGTCTTTGCCGACCGCCTTTGATCGGATGGCTTGGATTGCTAATTGGGAGTTGGCATTAATAGTCATGTCAAAAATCTTGTTGTGTTGAGGTGCTGGTTAAACCGATGGTCGAGTCTATCTCAATCAATGGCCGACCTACTCGATGGTTCTCAAGGTCATCCAATGCCTCATTAATAGCCTCCAAGGAGTAACGTTTGGTGATAAGCTTTTCAAGTGGCAGCTTACCCTGCAGATACAACTCAGCAAATATTGGGATATCTAGGTCCGGATTGGACCCGCCACCCCAACTGCCTCTGATCTGTTTACCGCAAATTAGCTCATAAGGATCGATTGAAATAACACTTCCTTGCGCGGGATGCGAAGCAAAAACACAAACACCGCCGCCACGACGAATAGATGCAAAGGCTTGCTCAATTACTTTTATCTGCCCAGAAGCCTCTACGGCGTAGTCCACGCCGATGCCATTAGTCAAAGTCTGTATCTCAATAACCGGATCGCTAACACTAGCATCGATAGTGTGCGTAGCTCCAAAGGAGCGAGCAAGCACTAACTTGTCAGCAGATATATCTACTGCTATCACCTTCTCACATTTAAATAGCATAGTTGCCATCAGGGCGCTCATACCAATTCCACCTAAACCAAAGACCGCGACAGTGCTGCCAACAAAAGGCTGCAGATCATTTGTGATAATACCAGCACCGGTAGGTACCGCACACCCAAAAAGCACAGCTATATCCATTGGTACCCCCACAGGTAGCGGCACTAACCTATTTTCTGATACCAACGCATATTCATTAAAGGTAGTTACTCCACCTGCGTTGATTTTCTCGGGTAGGTGCCGACAGTTATACTGGACGGCACCACCCTCCAAACCGCTGCCTTTTATCCAGCCTAATATCACCAACTCGCCCAAACAGACCTTAGTGACGCCTTCACCTAAAGCAACAACTTGCCCGGAACCCTCGTGCCCAAGTAAATGAGGTAAATATAAATCAGGGCCTCGACGTCCCTGCAACTCCATAAGCTGACTGTGGCATACACCGCTGTAGGCCAATTTAACCAAGACCTGCCCACGACCAGGAAGTGAATATTCGATATCCTCTATTATATTTAGAGGCTCATTAATCCTGTTGAGTACCGCAGCCTTCACTCTTATCTCCTAAATGTTGAGAAACCTTACTTTCCACTTGTCACTGACTATGTTGACATTCTCATACTTGTAACACTTTAATCGTCAGCGAAACAAAAGACTTTTATAAAATGCAATGTCGTTTAAAACTAACGAGATATCTTGAGAGAACCTGTACCTATGATCATCGTTATGCCGAGCTTCATCAGCTGAAACGATAGTCGGTAATACGATTCTAGCCGCATGGGAACCCAAATTATATTGAGACTGCAAATTCATTCTTGTATTTCTATAAGTAACCGCGCCAAGAGTTTTCAAAGCAGATTTTTTTAGAGCCATACCTAATACTTTTTGGAGAGTCTCTCTAATCCATTCATGATCCTCGAATGTCCCCAAGCGGGATAGCTTTACCACAATAGCAAGGCGACCAGTGGAGGCGTCAAACGTCTGCACCTCTCTTACTGGTGTATTTCCTTTTATATGGTGAAATGCAGATCCAAAACATCCTCCACTCTCATATTCATATACTACTGATTTATTGATATGGCTATCATACTTAATATCGACAATTTTTCCCTTGATCTCAAAGCTGCTTTGAATTGCAGGAGTTACAAAAATATAATCATATATACTCGTCTCCCCTCTAGAATTTGTAATTTTAATAAAATCATCTAACTCAGCAACCAAATCAACTTTCTCATACCTAAAACCAACCTCCTGGTCACTCAATGAACTCAAAAGATCTTGAGCTAATCCACCAGAGCGAGAGGTATAATCGAATGGGAGGCCACTATACTCAGACGACAATTTGGAAGGGAAACAACTAGAGTTTTGAGTGTTCACATCAAACTCTACAGGCAACATATTCCAAAATCTGGCTTTAGCTCCAAACAACTCCAATATCGCTGCCGGCAGCTCATTTGGCATTATAATGTGCGTAGATATAGGGTACTGACTACCTTCTTGTTCAAATTTAGACCACGCACCACCAAAGTTTTTATTTTTTTCATAAACTGTTACGTGTGCACCGAACAGGCTCCAAATGTGTGCAGCCAACAAACTAATCGGTGAGCTCCCAAGAACTGCTACTTTTGCTTCGCGCAGGCTAGCTGTATTACTTAAAATATGCCCATATCCAGCGACATTCATTAATTTCGAAAATTGATCAAAGTTTTTCAAACTAATTTGAACCTGTTTTCACTCCAATCCCTATGCCAATAAAATATTGTGCTGTTTCACGTTTACCTGTGTGTACAGTCTCATCATGCATAGACAGGATAATTACATTTTGGAACTCTAATTTCAGAAAATCATACAACTCATCAAATGTCTTAAAATTCGGTTGATCCACCAAATTCTCTTTATTAGAGAATCTAGTTGCCAACTTATTCTGAGAGCCCACAACTAAACAGCCGTCACTAGTGAGTGATTGTGCGATATTATGAATAAAGTGTCTTTCATTTTCTGGTGGAATGCTAGACAACACATCAAAGCAAACAGCACATTCAAATAGATCAGAGAGAGGTGAAAGGAAAAAGTTATGATTCAAAAAATTTACATGTTCAATCTCACAATTCTGTTTTGCTTCGCTCAATAAATATTCGTCCACGTCAAGCGCAAGTACATTATCAAAATGTTGAGCTAACAAGGGAAGTCCTACCCCATCGCCAGGGCCAATATCAATGCAAGTTCTCTTGCCATATAAAATTTTACAGGCGTGCTTATATCTCGACATTTGAAACAAAACATATTGCGGATCAGAACGAAGCTTTCCACTAGTTAAGGGGCCAAACTTAAATGAACCTTTATTTATATAGGCGTCAATCGCAGGTTTATACAGCATACTTTCATGTTGTTTTTTCATTTATTAATCGCTCTCATTTTTAGTGTAAATGTATTACTTATGGAACCTTTCGATCGACCTTTCAAGCTCGACCATTTTCTCAATGATAAAGTCTATATCAGCCGCTTTATAGTTTTCGTTTAGGTACAATACGAAGCTTTCGTTAATAGTCAAAGCAGCATTCTCGGACCTACTATTCTTACTAAGAAAAGAAGATACATAGGGCCAAGAAGATACTAAGTATCTATAATGTGGATTCAGAGGAACCCCCAAATGGCGAAGATTTTCAGCATATTTTGAAACGTCAATCTCGTTTTTTACTTCTTTCTTTAAATAAACAGGGATCACAAATGGAGAAGCCTTGTCTGCAGGGTAATTGACATAAAAATATTTCGACTTTGAATTTATCGCATCTTGGATTTCCCCCGCAACAATTCGTCTTTTCCTAATTACCTCATCTATTTTGGTCATTGCTGTAATACCCAAAGAGCAAGAAATTTCGTCAAGATTGAAGTTTAAGCTCGGAAATAAGTTACCTCTAGGGTCATTATCGGGATATTCCTCCAACCAAACAGGCTTACCTCTGTCAGCAATAGCGAGAGCTTGTTTAAATAATTCCTCATTTCTTGAATAAACCATCCCGGCGGTACCATTAACTGCAATATTTTTCCTATTCATCATCGAAAATGCACTTATATCCCCAAAAGTCCCTACCTTCGAGCTACCTATCACAGCACCATGTGCCTGACTGCAGTCTTCAACTACCTTTATACCTTGGTCTCTAGCACGTTTCATAATAGGAACCATATCAACAGGGAGACCAGAAGCATGCACTATGACAATCCCAGAAGGTTTAGATTTCATACCGTCAAGAATATTCTTAACTGAGACATTATACGAATGTTCCTCTGAATCCACGAGTTGTGGAACTAGATCATTCAAAATAATTGCATTAATTGTGCCTGGATCCGTAACAGCTGACACTAGAACTGTACTTTGAGGAGGGAGATGCAAAGCTCTTATTGCTACATAAAGAGCTGTCGTTCCACTTGATACTGCGTCACACATCCCACCTCCCATAAAATCTGTAAATTTATTACAGAACTCTTTCTCAAAATGACCACCATATCCTGGATCCTCACCAATAGCCGTATAGTGATTTTGAACATTTTTTGCGGCATCTACAATATCAAAAACGAATGCGTTTCGTTTTGGAAAAGAATGCATCTTTGTATCTCCTCAAATTGATTAAAATGGAAAGAATAAACCCAATGTCCGACGATTATTTAGCTCTACTCTCCGCTTTTAGCATTCTCATTCCGTGGTCTTAGCATCGCGAACGAATACCACTCTTACCGATTTAAAATGAAAGTATTTACTGCCCAGTCAAAGACGACAAATTTTATCGAAAAACACTTCTTTTTTATAAGTCCCATAAAACTGTTGATTAGGCTTAGCGAACGAGGTTAAAGATTTACGCGCCCAAGGAATATAGTTTCCAGGGTCCATTACAAACAAATACGGCATATCCGAAAAAATTGGATAAACACAAATTCCACCGGCATTTAACTGAAAACAATGACTGCCTCCAAAGATCACCGATACGTCACCAAGAAAGCTAGATGTATAGTCTTTTGAAAATGAGCATCGCAAATCTAATCTCTGGATTTCTTCACGAAAATAGTTGCATGTAAGCTGGTCTGAAACCACCACTATCTCAACATTCGATATTTTCTGTCTTACCAAATGAATAGTGCGAGCCAAGTCTTCCAATTTAGTATTTCTGGCTTCACCCCACAGATTTGACGACCTCACAATTAAAGTGACATAGTCTGCTGGTAATGATTTCTCAACTACCGGAAACTCCGATTTTGAAAACAGAATCTTTTCTAGCATTTCTTGATCAGTTTGGTGAAGCAAGTCGTTAAGCAAATTGGGGAGCAAGTGATAAAATGCGGATCTCGAAAACACATCTTTAGAGAAAAGTACAGACTCAGGCTTTAGTTCAGATAAGAGTTTACTAGACCAAGATTCCACCCGAAATTGAGAACTGCGCTTGTCTAAAAGAGCGAGTGAGATATTTTCAATTTCTTTCGTAAATCCATCAATTGCCTCGCACGTCATACTACTCCAATCTTTTCTAAATTCAGAGTTTATTACAATAAGCGTTACATTATGACCATGCTGGATTAAGAATCTCAACAGTACTATAACATAAGAAAAATCGCCTATCGTAGGAGGAACTACCTTAAAATCATATACGAGTGTGAGACACGTTTTAGTGTCCTTTATCTCTTCAAGGAACTGGGACATCACTCTCTTTGAAGCTGCAGGATTTAGTAGCTTCCAGTAAGGCCAAAGGAACGGGAATCGATACGACACTTTTATTCCAACTCTTACGAATATTTCGTATGCCACTAGGTAGGTAGACCGCAGTTTTTTTATAACAAACATTCTAAAAAGGCCCCGTGAACCAGTCACCTGGAACGTCATGGGGATGTTTGCGTTGTTGCGCAAGAGCGGCAGATGCAACTTCCCTATGAAGCATTTTGCCAATTTTTTCAGCAATGTGCTCTGCTCTTACATGATAACCCTCTGTCAATGCGGGACTAGTTGCCTCTGGATAGTCTGGCATTGCCAGTCGTTGCGGAGCACACTTTAACTTTTCCCAACAATTCGTGGTAATGCGAGCAACAATTTCACCTGAGATTGATCCTGTGAGATTCCCAGTATCCAGCACTATAAGACGACCAGTCCGATTTACAGAAGTTTCAATGGCTTCCCAGTCCAGCGGACGGACACAGCGCAGGTCGATCAAGTCACAATTAATTCCTTTTTCTGTCAAATGGTCCACTGCATGCAGTGCCTCTATAGTCATATATGACATAGCTACGACAGTAATGTCTTCGCCTTTGCGCAGCAATTCGGCTTTTCCTAGTGGAATCCGGCAGTCGCCTTCTGGCACTTCACCGCGCAAGTTGTGTAACCAGCGGTGCTCTAAAAATATAACAGGATCAGGATCAAAGATGGACGAAAGTAGCAATCCCTTTGCGTCTTCTGCGGTTGCGGGCATCACCACCTTGAGTCCAGGCACATGCGCAAACCACGCCTGTAGGTTTTGCGAGTGAGTAGGCCCCTGGCCCCAGCCACGACCCAATATCATTCTTACAGTTAGGGGCACTCCACGTTGACCACCAAACATAAACCGCCACTTTGCAGCATTATTTACTAACTGATCCATAGATAATAAAGCGAAATCTAGACGCTGATGTGTTATGACCGGACGCAACCCATAGAGCGACGCTCCAATCCCAATGCCGGTCATAGCATTTTCTGATGTAGGCATGTCAAATACCCGATCATCACCAAACTTTTCCTGCAGTCCCATAGTTGTGCCAAATACACCTTTGGGATCGGGCACGCCTAGTCCGTAGCAAATAACATCCGGATCAAGCGTCATGGCCTCGGTTAATGCTTCATTAATCGCGTTGGCAAAAGTCATAATAGCCATATATTATTCACCTTCCCTTTTAAGATCATAGCTATGACTAGGTTGCTCAGAGTACAAACCACTATAGGCACTATCAACTGCAGGCATCGGAGATGCCTCTGCGAATGCGAAGGCCTCTTCCACTTCGAGAGTAATACTGTCATTCATCAGCTGTAGCTCTGCAACCGTGATAGCTGAGTTGTCAAGCATCACTCTCTCGAAACGCGCGATTGGCTCCTTTTCTTGCCACTCAAGAAACTCTGACTCAGAACGATAACCAATATGATTATCATAGGACGGACCACAGTGCTCAAGCCAGCGATAGGTAGAAAATTCAACAAGTCTCGGCCCGCCACCCTCACGAATTTCAGCAACTGACTCGCACACCTTGGCATGCACTGCAGAGACATCATTGCCATCACCACTGTAAGTTGGCATACCAAGGCCAGCGGCCATAGCTGCAATACTGCGCCCCTCTGGCTGCCTAACGCTTAAAGGTGAATACACCGAGTAGAGATTATTTTCACACACAAATAGTACCGGTAGTTTTTTAAGCACAGCAAAATTCACTGACTCAAAGAATGCTCCTGTCTCTACAACAGCATCCCCATGAAACACACAGCTTACTTGATCACTCTTCTTTACCTTCATGCCATAGGCAAGTCCTACTCCAACAGGCACTGTGCCGCCGACGATGGCAGTACTCCCCATGAAGCCAACCGACTCGTCTATCAAATGCATTGATCCACCTTTCCCTTTTGAACAACCGGTTGCTTTACCGTAAATCTCGGCAACCATTGCCTTTAGATTACCACCCTTACCTAAATAGTGTGCATGAGCCCGATGTCCGCTCACAGCCATATCTTTATGCTCTAG
>MDTF01013223.1_pt1 | contig 21034 bp, 21 predicted proteins | sample 811191 | NCBI WGS metagenome assembly MDTF01 (sample SAMN05326649, study PRJNA326480) | marine metagenome | isolation source: seawater | place: Southern Ocean | collected 2011
ATAAAAATATGAAAATAAAAAAAATTTATACACTAAAAGATTTTATATAGATGCTAACTGAGATACATAAAAAAAGATTTAATCAAAATGGTTGGGTAAAAATTAAAGGTTTTTTTTCAAAAAAAGAAATTCAATCAATTAATGATAAAATAAATTTATTTTTAAAAAAAAATCTTAAAAAGTATGAAGGAAGAGATATAAATTTTTCAAAGGAAGATGTTAAATTAAATGAAATAAATTCATTTCATAAACTGTCAGATGCCAAGTGGCTAAAATTATTAGCAAAAAAAAAAAAAATTAAAAATTTATCAAAATATTTTATAGGTTCTAAAAAGCCTGAATTAAGAGCGTGTGAATTATTTGCTAAACCAGCAAAAATTGGGTTAGCAGCCCCCATTCATCAAGATAACTTTTATTGGTGTGTAAAGGACGATAAAGCAATAACAGCCTGGGTAGCAATAGATGATTGCACAAAAAAGAATGGAGCAATCTTTTACTATAATGGCTCACATAAGCTCGGTGTGGTTGAGCATGAACCCTCTCATCAAAAAGGGAGCTCTCAAAAAATAAAAAAAATACAAAAGTACAAAAAATATAAAATTGAAACCCCTAATTTGAAAACAGGGGATTGTTTGGTTCATCACTGTTTAGTGATGCACGGAAGCACCAAAAACATTAGTGAGAAATCAAGAAGAGGTTTCACTTTTCAATTTAAAGATTCAAACTCAAAATATGATTTGAAAAAAAAAAAATCTTATGAAAAAGCATTAAAAAAACAAGTTCAAAAAAGAAAAGATTATAATTAAATGCCAGGATTTGAAATAATTTACAAAAAAGAAAGAAACAGCATTATCAAACTTTTTGATAAGGAAGGGGGTATATTATTTGCTCATGGATACGATAAAATAAGAAAAAAATATCACGTAAGAGAGTTTGAAAAACAGTTAGAAAAAAAATTTAAATCTAGTTATTCTTTAGCTGTTTCTAGCGGAACCGCAGCAATAAAAGTAGCATTAAAAGCTGTCGGAGTTAAACCTGGAGATGAAGTAATTACGCAGGCATTTAATTTTATAGCTACAGTTGAGGCAATATTAGATGCAGGAGCAAAACCAATTATATGCTCTGTTGATGAGAACCTTAATATGAATTTAGATGATCTAAAAAAAAAAATAAGTAAAAAAACAAAAGCAATTATTCCAGTTCATATGCTTGGTCAAGCGGTAGAAATAAAAAAGATAATCAAAATTGCTAAGAAAAAAAAAATATTTGTTGTAGAGGATAATTGTGAGTCTGTTGGTGCCAAATATGAAAAAAAATACCTTGGGACCTTAGGAGATATTGGTATTTTAAGCTTTGATTTTGGAAAAACAATTACTACTGGAGAGGGAGGGGCAATTTTAACGAATAATGAAAAATTTTATAAAATTGCTAAAGAATACCATGACCATGGACACAAAAATAAAAAAGGAATTCCAAGAGGAATGGATATAAGAGCACGTGTTGGATTTAATTATAGAATGACAGAAATGCAAGCTGTAATTGGTAAAGTTCAATTAAAAAAATTAGATTACATTATTAAAGAAAATAAAAAAAGATATTCAATTTTAGATAGTCTAATAAAAAAAAAATTTATTATAAGAAATAATATTTTAAATTCAGAAGGAATTTTTGACACATTTATATTTTTTGAAGAGAATAAATTAAAAAGGAATAGAATTATAAAAATTTTAAATAAGAATAAAGTGGGAACTAAAAATTTACCAGATGCAATTAAGTGGCACTGCTCTTATTACTGGGGCCACGCTATCAGTGCTAAGGAAATAAAAAACTCAAAATCTACAAAGAGATTATTAGAAAATTCAATAGCAATTCCTATGTTGTTGTCAAAATCAATTTCAATTTATGAAAAAATTGCAAAAGAGATAGTTAATTTAAGTGAAAGATAAAATACTTTGTTTTATACCTGCAAGAAAAAATTCAAAAGGAATTACCAATAAAAATTTGACAATTATTAATGGCAAACCATTAATATATTACACGTTAAAACATGCAATTAGTTTAAAAAGAAAATTAAATTTACATATCCATCTCTCCACAGATAATAAGGAAATATTAAGTTATGCAAAAAAAAATTTTGATATTACTAGTGACTATGAAAGACCTAAAGAAATATCAGGTGATAATTCTAAGATGATTACAACAGCGATGCATTCTATAAATTGGTATAAATCAAAAAAAATTTTTTTTACTGATTTACTTTTACTACAACCAACAAATCCAGTAAGAAAAGTGAATGAACTTATCAAAGCAATGGATGTATTTAAAAAAAAAAGATTATTATCATTAATGAGTGTTAATAAAGTTAGAGAGCATCCGTCTGAAATTATCAAAATCAACAAAAAACAATGGAGTTACCTAGAGAGTCCGCCAAAAAATAGTTACGGCAGACAAAGTTTTAAAAATAATTTTTTCTTTATTGATGGCAACATTTACATTGCTAAAATAAAATTCTTAGAAAAATACCATAAGTTTGTAGTCAAAAACAAAACATACCCCTACTTAATTGATAGAACATGGCCGATTGACATAGATCACAATGATGACAAATTAATAGCTGAAATCTTTTTAAAAAAATATAATCTTGTATAAAGCATTAGTATTTATTGAAAACCCTTTCTATGAAAATAGAGATATAGAAAGATTTGGATTTAAATTTTTTGAAAAAAATAATTATGAAATTATTATAGTAGATTGTAAATTACTTTTTAATAAAACACACAGCTGGAAAATTACTAATCATAAATACGAAGTAACAAATATAGAAAATTTATCTGAAATAGAAATTTTAATTAAAAAAAATAAAATGTGGATTTGCGCTAGATCTTTTAGCTTATAACAAGGTAGCATTTAAAATTAGAAATATATTAAACAAAAATAAAATTTTAACAGTTAAAAAACAAGGATCTCTTCCTCTTTTCCAAAAAGGTTTTATCAATATCAAAAAAGAACTTATCAAAAATCATTTTTTTTCAAAAGGTTTCAAACACTCTGTTGGAATTACTACTAGCCTTGATACTGATAAAAATTTTTTTATAAAACGATCACTTAAAAAAGTTTACTCTCAAACTGAGGATTATGAAAAAATGATGAATAATAAAGAGCCATATTATGTACAAAATAAAAAATATATTTTATTTCTTGATGATATGCTTCCTAATCACCCTGACTACAATACCTATACCCCTCCAAAACCAAGCCCAGCAAATGAAGACACTTATTTTAGAGAACTTAATCTCTTTTTTAAAAAGGTAGAGGATTTAACTGGTTTTGAGGTCATTATTGCCCTTCACCCAAAGTCGTCCATTAAAAATTGGAATCAAATTTTCCCCAATAGAAAAATATTTATTTCTAGCACTCTTAAGTTGGCCAAAAATTGTGTATGTGCGCTAGCACATGAATCAACATCTATTTCCTATGCAGTTATGTTTAAAAAACCAATTATCTTTCTTAGTTCAGATGAGATAGAAAGTAGCTGGATATACATAAATATTATTGGCAAAGCTAACTATCTAGGTGCTGAAACTATAAATATTACAAAATTTAATTCTAATCACAAAAAAATCAATATTCATGATTATAATAGTATCGCTTTTAATAAATATTTCGATAATTTTATAAAACATCCATTAAGTACAGGGCAATCAGGCTGGAAATCTTTACTTGAAATTATAAATAACAACTAATAAATATCATAAGCATGAATGTGATTACAAATCCTGTTTTTAACGATCTAAAGAAAGTAGGATTAATTGAACATAATAACTTAAGAATAATTAAAGATAGTTTGAGAAATGGAAAATCTGCAGTCCTGTTAGACACTCATAACAAATTTATTTTTTTAGAAAAATACTTAGTAAATGATAATTTTTATAAAAGAAGTTTTGATATAAAAACTCCAAAGGCAACTTCAAAATTATTTGTAAATAAAACAAACATATTGAATGATTATTCAAGGTATTTTAACCTTTTCAAAAAAATTATTAAAAATAAAAGTATATTAGATTATGGTTGTGGTTATGGTCAGTTTTTATTGTTATGTAGTAAAATTACTAAAAATTTAAATGGCGTAGAGCTATCTGAGGCCTCAACTAAATTTATAAAAAAACAAAATCCAAACATTAATATTGAATCTAAAATTAATAAATTTGAAAATAAATTCGATATAATAACTCTTTTTCATACACTCCATTATTTACCCAATCAAATAGAAACTCTAGTAGAGCTTAAAAAAAATTTAACCAAAAAAGGAAAAATAATAATTGAGGTACCCTGTGCAAACGATATATTGATTAGTAAATACGATCTTAAAAATTTCAAACAATTTACATTTTGTCGAGAAAGTTTAATTTGGCATACTCCAAAGAGTTTATCTTTATTTTTAAAAAAAGCTGGATTTAACAATATAAAAATAATTAAAACACAAAGACATAATTTAAATAACCACTTAGGTTGGATTTTAAAAGATAAGCCGGGTGGTCACGTTTTTTTTAAAGATTTTGTAAAAAATAAAAAAACTTTGTCAACTTATGACGATCACCTAATAAAAAATAATTTAAATGACACGCTTATTGTGACGGCTAATTAATATATACTCTTTGAGTGTAATTTTGTTTTACCAGAAAATTTATTTATATAATAGTAATCAATAATACTTCTTGAAGAATTATCATATGGTGTGAAATATTTCTTTAGTTTAAAATCTTTAATAATCTCTTCATTGTATTCAAAACTAGAAACAAATATATTTTTATAATATTTTGCAGGGTCTATTTTTTTAATTGTAGTAAAATTATGCACTCTTTTCTTTTTTTTAATTATATCATTTTTTTTTATATCAAAAAAAATAATTTTATTTATATCTAACTTAAAAATTTTACTTAATATGTTTGTGTGATCCTCTGAACCAATAATCAATAATGGTTTATTTTGTGCATTAAATTTTTTTATAAAATCTTTAATTTTACTTATTGGTCTATTTAAAACGTAATTTTTGGCTAATAAATTTTCTTTTTTTTGTCTTATTTTATATTCACTTTTAGAATACTTAATTGTAAACTTTTTTATTAATTTTTTTTCATTTAATAAAATTTTTTTGCTTCTTATAGAATCTAGTTTTCTTATTTTATTTTTGATATTTTTTTGCTTATTTTTGAAAAGTAAAATATTGTCTAAAACTAAGCAATCAATTTTAGTTTTTAAAAAACATAAAATAGCATCTTGTGGAGTTTCAACTAACGGTTCCCCAGCATCATTAAAAGAAGTGTTTAATATTACTGGCACACCAGTTAATTTAAAAAATTCTTTAATAATAGAATAATAGTTTTTATTTTGTGATTCATTAACCGTTTGCACTCTAGCGGTGTCATCTACATGAATAGCAGAAGGTATTAACTTACTTTTTTTACTATTAGCTACTTGCAGCATAAAGGGCGAATCAGAAATATCAAAAAATTTGTTTGAAAATTCTTCCAGAATAGATGGCGCAAAAGGTCTAAATATTTCTCTATGTTTAACCTTTTCGTTTATGAAATCTCTCATTTTAGGGTTTCTCGCATCAGCAATAATACTTCTATTACCTAATGCTCTTGGACCATATTCACTTTTACCGAAGAAATTTCCAATAACGTGACCTTTGGCTATAAGGCTAGCAACTTCTTTTGGGTTTGTTTCTTTAAAGTCAAAATTATATTTCTTCAAAAATGATAGCAGCTCTTTTTTTGGATATTTTTTCCCAGTATAGGCATTGTCAAACTTTACTCTTTTAATTCCTTTAATAATATTATGGTACCCCCAAAGCACAAGTCCAAAAGGTATACCAGAATCTGAACAAGCTGGAAAAACAAACATATTTTTAAACTTAGTTTTTTTTAGCAAAACATTATTAGCAACTGAATTCAACGCAACCCCACCAGCCAAACATATGTTTTCTATTTTTTTTAGTTTATAGAGCTCTTTACCAAGGTGTAAAAATACTTTTTCTGTTAAATCTTGAACTGCATAAGCCCAATCACAAAAAATTTTTTTCATGATATTTTTTTTAGTGGCTTTGGGGTAGCTTATTTTCATTACCTCAGGTCTATAATTTTCATTCGCATGATTTAATACATCTGAGTAGGGAATTCTTCTCATAAAATCTGAAAAATTAGTATGAACACCATTCAAGGAGTGTTTAATATTTATTTTTGAATTAGGTTTCCCGTATGGAGCCAAACCCATTGTCTTACCCTCACCACTATCACCAAGGTTTAAAACATTTTTTGTAATTGCGGTATATACAGAGCCAATACCATGATTTTTACTTTTATCTAAAAGACTAATTTTATTATTTTTACCATAAAAAAAAGAATTTGTTTCACAATCTGAGCCATTTCCATCAACAATTAATATTGCAGACTCCTTGTAACCACTAGAATAATATGTGCTCGCTGCATGCGCAAGATGATGATCAATTTGAATAATTTTATTCTTATCGAAGTTTAATTTCTCTTTTATATAATCAAATAATTGATAGTTATATGCTGGTCCTGATCTAAGCCATTTTTTTATACGTATCCAGTCTGATATAATAAAGTCTATCTCAGATAATTTTTTTAAATTAAAATATTCCATACAGTAGTTTATTGAATGTATTGGAAAGCTGTAAGGATACTTTTTTCTTATTAGTCTTTCTTCAGATATTGCAACATAATCTACAATATTTTTAGATTTATCTACTTTTAAGATACTTGCTCCAGAATCGTGGTTTGCATAAGATTGGATGCCTAGTAAATAATAGTTTTTTTTCATTGGTGTTATCTATAGATTATAATCAATAAAATCTAAGATAATTATATATTTTTTAAGAATAGTAAATATTTCTAGTTTTTTAGTGATAAAAAACGATAAATTCAAATTATTAAAATAAAGAAAATTTTTTTCAAATATTTTTGGTTTAATGTAATTTTATGTATAATTTTGTTATGTAAAGAGTTTTTTGGAGTAAGATATAAAAATAAGCTGAAATACTGTAAATACTAAAGTTAATGAAAGCCATTTAGCCTTGAAAGTCATAAATATAACAAAATTCGATAATAATAAAATGATAAGTATTATAAAATATAATAAATATTAATAGCAAATAGCAAATAATGAATATTCTAGTAATTGGTGGAAGTGGATTTTTAGGATCACATACATGTGATCAATTAATAAAAGAAGGACACAAGGTAATCAATTTTGATTTGAAAGAGCGCAAATGGGCAAATAATAAAATTAATTTTGTTAGAGGTGATATTTGCAGTCAAAAAGATTTAATCTCTATTAAGACTAAAATAGACGTAGTTTACAGCTTTGGTGGATTGGCAGATTTAAATCGTGCTTTGAATAATCCTATAGAAACTTATGATTCAAATATCAAAGGAACAATTAATATTTTAAATTTTTGTATAAAAAAAAAAATTAAAAGGTTTATCTTCGCTAGTACAATATATGTAAATAGTAATGAGGGTGGATTTTATAAATGTAGCAAACAAGCATCCGAAAGTTATATTAAAGAATTTAGCAAAATTTACAAATTAGATTATACCATTTTAAGATTTGGATCTTTGTATGGCTCTAGGTCAGATAATAGCAATGGGGTATTTAATATTATAAAAGATGCATTAGAAAAAAATAAAATTTTTTATAATGGGGACCCTGAGGCAATTAGGGAATATGTACATGTTATAGATGCAGCAAGTTCCTGTGTGTCAATATTAAATAAAAAGTATAAAGATGAGATAGTTACAATAACAGGAAACACACCAATTAAAGTAATTGATTTTTTAAATATAGTCGCTGAGATTTTATCAATTAAGAAAAATAACATTAGATTTATAAAAAAAAAATATCCAGGTCACTATATCAGAACACCATATTATTATGAAAAAAAAATTGCAAAAAAACTTTCACCATCTTCACACATAGATTTTGGTCAAGGCATAATAGAATTGATTGAATACTTAAATAAGAAATAATGAATTATAAATTAATTGATAACTTGAGAAAAAAATTAAAAGAAAAAAAACCTACTGTTGGTGGCTGGATTCAGTCTCCATCTTTAATAAATGCGGAAATATTAGCAAAGAATGGTTATGACTGGATAGCTATTGATATGGAACATGGTCAAATAAATTATTCTGAACATGAAAATCTTGTTAGGGTAATTGAATCGAACAATTGTGTTCCTTTAACACGTGTTTCAAAATCTGATTCAGATCAAGTTAAACATGCTCTAGACTCAGGTTCTTATGGTGTCATTTTACCTATGATAAAAAATTTTCAAGAATTGTCTAATTTAATCAAATCAATTCTGCTACCACCCGTCGGCAACAGGAGTGTTGGTTTTTGCAGGGCAAATAATTATGGAGATGAAGTTGACGATTATTTAAAAAAATTTAAGAGACCATTTATTGTACCAATGATTGAAAATGTTGAGGTGTTTAAAGATTTAGATAAAATTTTAAAGATTCCATTTCTAGATGCACTTTTTATAGGACCCTACGATCTTTCAAGTTCTTTGAAAAAACCTGGTAAATTCGATGATAAATCATTTAAAACATTAGAAAAACAACTATTGAAATCGTGTTTAAAAAATAGAATAACAGCTGGTATTCATGTGGTTTCACATAACTTTCAAGAAGTTAAAAAAAAAATTAAATTAGGATATAACTTTGTTGCTTTTTGCACAGACACTAAGTTTCTAAGCCATTCTTCAAAAATAAAGAAATTTTTGTAATGCCTATTCCTTCTTCATGTTCCCTTTGTAGGTCAGGTAAACATAAGCAAAGCGTTATAACCTCACATGTTTATGGTAGAAAAAATGCAGCTTTTTTTAAATGTGATGATTGTAAGGTTATTTATCAGTATCCGCAACTTTCTAAAAAAGAAGAACAATTTTTTTATAAACAAGAATTTGAAAAATTTATGGAAGATAGAGCAGAAACAAAGGATGTGTGGACGAATACTAAAAACCATATCAACTCCAATCAAGAAACAAAAGTTCGAAGGTATAAATACTTAAAAAAATTTATATCTAAAAAAAAGTTGGATATTTTAGAGGTTGGATGTTCTTCTGGCTTTATGTTGTTTGACCTGATTAAAGCTGGACATAATTGTAATGGAATAGAACCTTCTGGGATTTTTAGTGAATTTTTAAAAACTAAAAATATTAAATTGTATGAAAATATAGAACTGATTAAAAAAAAGAAAATTAAATATGATCTATTATTTCATTTTTTTGTCTTGGAGCATATACAGAATCCATTAAAATTTCTCAAAGACCAAACTAAAATTTTAAAAAAAAATGGAAAGATAATATTCGAAGTACCAAGCTATGAAGATGCTTTGTATAAAATTTATGACATACCTGAATTTGAGAGATTTTATTGGTCTGTGGCCCACCCATGGTATTTTAATTTTTCTTCATTAGAGCATTTGTTAAAAAAAACTGGGAAAAAATTTCAAATAATAAAAGAACAACGTTATGACCTTTCAAATCATTTATATTGGATGAAATATAAAAAACCTGGTGGAATGCATTTTTATTCGAATCAATTAGGAAAAAAAATTGAAGAAGAATATAAAAAAAATTTAATTTCTAGAGGCTATTATGACACCTTAGTAGGTGTAATCTATAATTAAGATGAAAAAAAAAGTTTTAATTACTGGTGTGGCAGGTTTTATTGGTTCAGAGGTAGCCAAAAAATTTATTAGAGAGGGGTTTGAAGTTATCGGAGTAGATGACTTATCCAGTGGTCATATGAGAAATGTCCCAAATCAAATCAAATTTATCAAACATGATCTGTCAAAAAAAGGTTTAGAAAACAAAATTGATAAAAAAGTAGAATATATATTACATTTAGCGGGTCAATCCTCTGGAGAAGTAAGTTTTGAAGATCCAATTACAGATTTGAGAAAAAATACAATTTCAACATTGAACTTGATTGAACTTAGCAAAAATTTAAAATTACAAAAATTTTTATATGCAAGTTCGATGTCAGTATACGGTGATCAGGTTAAACAGCCAGTTAAAGAGCATTATACGTTAAACCCAAAATCATGCTATGGAATTGGCAAACTAGCGTCTGAAAAGTATTTAGATTTATTCAAAGAAATTACACCCTACGTGAATATGAGGATGTTTAATGTGTATGGCCCCGGACAAGACATGGTGAACTTAAAACAGGGTATGATTAGTATCTATCTTTCTCAGGCATTAAATAAAAAAAAAATTATTGTAAAAGGTAGTATTAAAAGGTTTAGAGATTTTATTTACATAAATGATGTAGTTGATATTTGGTTTGAAGCAACAATCAATAAACATAAAAATTTATCATTAAATATAGGAACTGGAAAAAAAAGTTATGTTAGTACAATTCTAAAAATCATAGAAAAAAAATGTAATGTAAAATATGTTGTTAGAGAAAATACACTAGGTGATCAACATGGAATTTATGCAAACATTAGTAATTTAAAAAAATTTGTAAAAAAAATAAAATTCACAGATCTTAAAAAAGGTATTGAAAAATTCATAATTTATGAAAAAAATATTAGGAAAAAAAATGATTAAAAATATTATTGAACTAAAAAAAAAATTGCACATAATTTGAGTTTTTTTTTTATTAGAAATCTTGGGAGTAGAATTAAACATTATAAATATCTGAACTTTAATGCTGGTTGGTTATTAGGAAAAATTAATAATGCATACCTATCAATTCACTTAAGACCTAAAAATTCTGAAAATGTAACTTATCAATTCAATAATATTGATGATAATTTATCTGTTGGTTTAATTATACAGGGACCAATGAGTGTAAATAATGATAAAGGAGAATTTCTGTATGAGACTATAAAAATATATAAAAAAATTTTTCCAAAAACTTTAATTGTTTTATCTACATGGAAATTAGATGAAAATACTTTTCAAAAATTTAATAAACTTAATATAAAAATCATTCAAAATGATGAACCAAAAAATAATAGATTTGGTTTAGCAAGGAATATAGATAGACAAATATTAACTACACACTCAGGACTTGAATATTTAAGTGAAAAAAACATTACATACGCTTTAAAAACTAGAACTGACTGGAGAATATACAAACCTTATTCACACCATTTTTTAAAAAATATGCTGGATATGTTTCCATCCAAGAGCAGTTTAATGAAAGGTAGAATAATAATGTTAAGTATGATGACTTGTAAATTCAGAATCTATGGTATTTCAGACACGCTTCATTTTGGCTTTGTAGAAGATTTATTAAAACTTTGGGATAAAGAATTATTTTTAGATGGAATAGACAGACTTTCTTTAGGTAAATATCCATCAATAATTAATGGTACACCAATAATCTCAGATGTTTTTTTGTGTGCAAGATACTTAGATAGGATTAATCATAAATTGCATTGGAACCTGGAAGATTGGTGGACTTGTTTAGCAAATTATTTTTGTGTTGTGGATACGGATAGTTTAGATCTTCTTTGGACAAAATATGAAGATTGGTTTTATGAAAAAAGATATTACAGAAGCTATGATAATAATTCACCTAGGATGATAGAATTTTCGGACTGGGTAAACTTGTACAATAATAAGAGTAATGCTATCTTGCAGTGGAAAAAACTAGGTTATCAAGAGCAGTGGAAAGTTGTAGATAATAAGCTTAAGTGTGAGTCTTTATTTTAGATCATTATGAAACAAAAAATTCTTTTATTAATACCTGCTAGAATGGGAAGTTCAAGATTTCCAGGCAAACCATTAGTTAAGATTTTAAAGAAAATACCAATGATTGGTTACATCTATAAAAATATAAAAAGTTCAAAAATCATAAAAGAATCATATGTGGCAACATGTGATACAGAGATTTGTAATTATATACATTCAATTAATGGAGATTATGTAATGACTAGTAAAAAGCACGTAAGAGCTAGCGAAAGGTGCTCTGAGGCTTTATTAAAGATAGAAAAAAAACTAAAAACGAAATTTGATATTATTACAATGCTACAAGGAGATGAACCACTTATATCTTTATCGATGATTGAGAAAGGTTTAGAGCCTTTAATAAAAGATAAAAAAATTAATGTTACAAATTTAATTTCTAAAATTTATTCTAAAAAGGAGTTTTTTGACAAAAATTGTATAAAAGTAGTTTTTGATGAAAAGTTGAATGCTCTAATGTTTTCAAGAAATCCAATACCTTCTAAAAAAAGTAAAAAACATTTTGGGTTTAAACAAGTTTGCTCAATTTCATTTAGAAGAAACTTTCTAATTAAATATCTAAGTATGAAAGAAACACCTTTAGAAAAATTAGAGTCAATTGACATGATGAGAATATTAGAAAATGGTTTCAATGTTAAGCTTGTGGAGGTTAAAGGCAAAATTCAATCAGTTGATACAAAAGAAGACCTAGCAAAAGTAAATAAAATTTTGAAAAAAATTTAATATCGATGAAAAAATATATTGCTACAGGTTGTTTAGGATTTATAAATAGTGATCTTGTTAATCAGCTTTCAAAAAGAAATAAGGTAATCATAATAGATGACCTTAAGGATACAATTAAAAATTATTAATCATACGGATGAATATAATTGAATTTTCTGAAAATAGTTTAGTTTATTTTAAAAGCAGAATTAATAAAAAAAAAAAATATAATATTATAAAAATTTTAGAAAAGAATTCAAATTTTTATAAAATTAAATTCTCAAAGATAATTAACTCATTTAATTATAAAAAAATCTTTAAGGAAGATAGTTATTCAAAAAGTAAATTTTGGCATTTAAGTGATTTTTTTGAAAAAAATATTTGGAAAAATGTAGAAATTTTAGATGTTTTAAGGTTAATTGCCTTAGAGAAAATTCTTAAAAGCGATAAGATTATTGAATTACATTCAACTACAGATGATTTTAAACTTTATTTTTATTTAAAAAATTTTTGTCTCAATAATGATATTAAATTTAACAAAAAATCAGAATATAAATTTTTATATAAAAAAATCATATTTAACTTGAAATATTATATTACTCCATTTGTAGAAATTATAAAATTTATTAAAGAAAACATATTAATGATTCCATTTCTTTTTTTAAAGAAAGATATGGAGGATAAAAAAAATTTAATAATTTCATATTCAACAATTTTTCAAAATAATAAAATTGATGATTTTTATTGGAAAAACTTAGATAAAAATATATCCGATCTAAATAGCAACAAACTAATTATAAATTCAGATAATAAAAATAATTTAAGCAAAATATCTATATCAAAAAAAAATAGTAAGAAAAATATTTTTTTCCTACAATCTTATCAAGGTATTAGTAGCTTTTTCATAACATTGATAATTTGGTTATTTTTCTTAAAGAAGATTTTGTTTATGAAAAAAAATGTACAGAATAATTATTTTCTTAAAAATTATTTTAGAAATTGTTTTTTTAAAATTTCATTTTTAAGAAATATAAATTATTTTTTCTTATTTAAAGTTTTTTTTAGCAAAGGGTATCATGATAATATCTATTACCTTTTTGAAAATATTTCTTGGGAAAAATCATTAAATATCTCAAATCATAAGTCTAAATTATATCCATATCAACATTCCTCCGTAAGGAATTGGGATTTTAGATATCACCTGTTTAATTTTGATAAAAAAATTTTTAAAAGATTTATGCCATCACTAGTTTTTTCAACAAGCATTTATAATAGATTTAAACTCTCAAAAATTTTGAATGGTATTCAAATTATTAATACGAAATCTGCAAGATATAAGTTGTTCACTGGTAAATTATTAAGCAAAAAAAATAAATCTATATTACTCTTGGGTGATATAGATAATAATGAGACTATTGATATGATTAGATTATTGCGTACAAACGAGAATTTCACAATTTACCTTAAATTACACCCTGCCTCAAATTTTAAAATTAAATATAATAATATCAAAATAGTAAATGAAAAATTAAGCAAATTACTAACTATTTATGACAAGATATTGTGTAGTAATAGTACTACATCTGTATTTGAGGTGATTTTAGCTAAAAGAAAACCTTTTGTATACCTGGGTGTAAATAAATTAAATTTATGTCCTTTAAAAAGTTTTAAAGGTATTAATTTTATTTCAAATAATAAAGATTTAATTAAGTTTAAAAATACCAACACAAATATTGATTATGATAAATTCATTAAAAAGTTCTTTTAAAATTAAAAAAGTGATAAATAAATTACTATCTCTAAAAAAATATTTAATTAAATGAAAAATATATTATTTTCAATGTCAGGAGGAACAACACCAGTAATTAATTCAACTTTGTATGGGTTAATTGATGAAGCAAAAAAATCGAAACTGTTTCAAAATATATATATTTCAAAGTATGGAATCGATGGATTAATTAAACATCATTTTATATTATTAAACAATATATCCTCACAGAAGCTAAAAAAATTAAAATTCACACCTGGTTCATATTTTGGTATAAGTAGAAATCCCAAGATTACTGATGCGATATATTCAAAGATTAAAAAAAATTTAATAAAAAATAATATCACACATTTTGTAAATATAGGTGGAAATGGATCATTAGAGCAAACATTAGAATTTAAAAAAAAGATTAATTGTATACAGCAAATAGCTTTTGCCCCAAAAACAGTTGATAATGATCTGGGTGATAAGGATTTTAAAACTGTATTTTTTACACCTGGCTTTCCGACTTGTATTAATTTTTGGATTCGAATGTTAAACTTAATCAATATAGAAAATATCGGGGCTAAAGAGCATGATAAAGTGATCGTTTGTCAAACATTTGGTAGAGACACTGGGCATATAACAGCCGCATGTCGTTTATTCGACTTGAAAAACAAGATGCCATTAATTTATTTAATACCTGAAGATCAGCAGGACAAAAAAAATGTATTAAGAAAAATAAAACTATTTATTAAAAAATATGGAAGGGCAATTGTTATAATAGGTGAAGGATATAAGATTAAAAATTTTAACATTTATAAAGATTCTTTTGGTCAGTCAATGTTTGGCTCATCGTCTTCGTCTGCCTCACAACAACTAGTTAATTTTTTAATAAAGAATAAAATTCAATCAAGAGCATTTATGCCAACTATAATACAGAGGGTAAGTGACTTTGTTTATTTAAAAAAAGACAATGAAGTAGCAGAAAAAATTGGAAGAAATATCATTAAAGAATTCAAAAAAAATAAATCTGGCTTTATGTGCACACTTTCAAGAATGAAGAATAAAAATTTTTACTTTTATAATACTGTCAATTTAGAATCTTGTATAAATTTTAAAAGAAAATTAGAAAAAAAATACTTTTTGCGAAATAAATTTAATGTATCAAAAAAATATCTAGATTATTTAATTGATGTTAAAAAATTCACAAAAATTCCTGATACCAATTTTTATAATAAAAATTTTTTTAAGCTATGAGTAATATGATTATTGCAAAGAAAAATATATTAAAGATAATAAATAGTGTTGAAATTATTGATATTCATACACATTTATTTCCTCAAAATCATTCCAATTTTTTTTTATCAGGTGCAGATGAAATCTTTAACTATCATTATTTGACTGCAGAGTATTTATCTTCATCAAAATATAGTGCAATATCATTTTTTAAACACTCTAAACAAAAAAGAGCAGCTCTAGTTTGGGAGTATTTGTTTGTTAAAAATACACCAATTTCAGAGGCTTCAATTGGAGTTATAAAAATTTTTAAATTTTTAAAGATAAATGATTATAAAAATAAAGATTATTTTTTTATCAGGAAAAAATTGAAAATAAAGACAGAAGATCATCAATTAATATTAAAAAAATTGAATATTAAAAAAGTTGTTATGACAAATAACCCTTTTAATAAAGAAGAGTGGTGTTTATTTAAAAAAAAAAAATTGGAACAGAAAATTTTATAAATCATCCATAAGATTAGATGATTTATTTACTAAAAAATTCAAAAATAAATTTACTCAAAAAACATTAAAAAAATTTATTAATGATAAGTATTTAGAGGCGAAGCCCTCTTATTTTGCACTCAGTTTAAATGGAGATAATATTATGGATTTCTTTAATTCAAATTATATGACAAAAACCATAATACCATTTTTAGTTAAAAAGAAATTACCCTTGATGCTTTTGGTTGGAGTAAAAAGATCAATCAACCCATCTTTTAAAGGAGGTGGGGATGGTATTGGTAATGAAAATACTGATTTATTAGAACAAGTTATAAAGAAATATAAAAATTTAAACTTTCTAGTTACTCACCTTTCTGACAATTCTCAATATAGGCTTACTGTATTATCAAGAAAATTGCCCAACTTAACATTATTTGGGTTTTGGTGGTTTCTTAATCAAGATAGTTACGTTAAGAATTATTTACCAATAAAAATAAGTTTACTTGGTTTCAATTTTATTGCTCAACATTCAGATGCAAGGGTTTTTGAGCATTTAATTTATAAGTGGTCTGATTTTAAAGAAAATTTAGCAGATGTTATGTTAGAAAAATATCAAAAATTATTTAATGCAGGTTACAATATCGATAATAATGAAATTAAAAACGATATGAATTTGTTGTTAAATAAAAATCCAAATAAGTTTTTATGAAATTATGGATAATACCTTTGGCTGGAAAAGGTACAAGAGTAAAAAAAATTGGGAACTGTAAACCTCTAATAAAGATAAATGGTCATTATATTTTATATTGGTTTTTAAAAGGTTTAAAAACTAAAATCAAAAAAGAAGATACAATCTTGTTTATTACAAACCGTACCCAGAATAATAGTTTTTTATTAAATTCTAAAATAAAAAATATTGTTACAAATAATCTTAAGATTAAATCTAAAATAATTATAAAAACAATTGCATTTACGCCATTAGGCCCCGCAATGTCAGTTTTTCAGGGTATTAAAGAATTAGATTTAAAATGTGAAACTATTATTGTTAATCATGATCAATTTGTTGATTTTGAATATCCTTTAAAAAAATGGGATGCTTTTATGCCGCTACATTATAATAACAATCACTCTTCTAGTTATGTTAATATTAAAAATAAAAAAATATCCAAAATTACAGAAAAAAAAATGACCTCAAATTATGCTAGTTCAGGTGTGTATGGTTTTAAAACTTTAACACTTTTAAAAAAGACTCTAACAAACTCATTTAAAAATAAGCCTCATTTCAATAATGAATATTTCATCGGACCCTCAATGAAATTTCTGATCAACATTAACAAAAGTATAGTTCCAGTCAAAACTATTTATAAATTTGAACTAGGTTCAATTAAAGGAATAACTCTTTTTAAAAAATTTATAAAATTATTCAGTGATGGATAGAGTTTTTAATTTTCTAATTTTATGTTTTTCTGTAATTATTTCTCTATTATTAATTGAAATTTTTTTATTTTTTTATCTCAAAAATTATAAAAATTTTAGTGTGCAATCTCATCGTATCGAATTAGCAAAAAAAAATAATACAAACTTTGACATAAGATCAAAACTTAATGTTTATCAAGATTTAGATAAAAAAACTCACCCAAAATCGATAATTTATACAAATTATAGAGATAGCGATCATTTACAAAAAAAACTAAACTGGCATTTAGGTCAATTAAGTCATGCATATACAATTTATTGTAATGAAAGTGGTTTTTATACATCTTATAAAAGTGATAGATATGGTTTTAATAATGAAGATAATTTATGGAACTTAAAAGAAATTAACTCATTATTAATAGGTGACTCTTTTATACATGGAGCATGCGTAAATAATGAAAATAATATTTCTAATCAACTAATAAATAAAGGTATTACAAATATAAATTTGGGTCTTGGTGGTAGTGGACCTTTAGAGCAACTTGCTATTTTAAAAGAATATTTAAAACTTGCAAAACCAAAAAATATTATTTACTTTTATTATGAAGATAATGACCTTAAAGATTTAGCTTTACCAGTGAATTCAAATTTACAAGAGTACATTGACCATCAAAACTTTTCTCAGAATATTGCCCTAAAGCAAAATATTATTGATTATTACGTGCTTCAAAATTTTAGAAATAAAATTAAATTTGAAAAAAATAATAATTATTTTCATTCAAATTTTCAGTCACAAATAACAAAAAAAGATTTGCTTAAATCGATATTAAGATTATTTGAGGTTAGACAAATTTTAAACAATTTTTTAGATCAAAATATTTATCTATCTAAAAACAATATAGTAGAACATAATACTTTAGTAAAATTTGAAAAAGTTTTTTCTGAAATTAAAAGATATACTCATGATAATAATGCAGAACTAATTGTTGTCTATTTACCCTCTTATAGATCTTTTAACAATATATTTTTTGACCATAGTATTAAAAAAAAAATTAAAACAATTTTTAATAAAGAAAAATATTTTTTAGATATTGAAAGAATTTTTAAAGAAAGTGGTGATCCAAAACAGTATTTTCCGTTTCGGTTTTATGGACATTACAATAATGAAGGGTATAAACTTATATCAACAAAAATAATTGAAATACTTAATTAAAGTGATATTAATCAAACATGACCATGCAGAAATTACCTAGTAACAGAAGTTTTGGCTACATCTTTTCATTATTATTACTATTTTTCTGTACTTATGATTTTTTAAAATATGATAATATTAATATTTACTTTTTATTATCTTCCTTAATGTTATTTTTTTTAGGCTTAACTAACTCAAAATTTTTAACACCATTTAATTATGTGTGGATGAAATTTGGTTTTTACTTAAGTAAATTTTTAACACCAATAATATTATTATTAATTTATGCATCATGCGTATTACCAATTTCTTTTTTACTAAAGATATTTAGAAAAGATATTTTAGACCTGAAATTTAAACCTAATATTAATTCTTACTGGAAAAAAAATGATGATACTCAAAATATAAGCATGGATGATCAATTTTAAATGAATTTTATATTAGAATTTTTAAAATTTTTAAAAATAAGAAAGAAGTATTGGTTATTTCCAATATTGCTCATTTCATTTACTTTTGGTTTTTTATTATTTGTGACCCAGGGAACAGCCTTGTACCCTTTTATTTATTCAATATTTTAAATTAAGAATGACATTAATTTTAGGAATTTCCTCCTTTTATCATGATAGTGCTGCAGCATTAATTGAAAATGATGAAATAATTGCAGCTGCTCAAGAAGAAAGATTCACTAGAATTAAACATGATAATTCATTTCCTACTAATGCTATAAAATATGTTTTATCTGAAAAGAAAATAAATCTTAATGAAATAGATTATATAGTTTATTTTGAAAAACCCTTTTTAAAATTTGAAAGATTATTGGAAACTTATATTGGTTTTGCTCCAAAAGGTTTTAAATCGTTTTGTGCTGCAATGCCTGTATGGCTTAATGAAAAAATTTTTCAAAAAAAGATCATATTCAATAATTTAAAAAAAATTGAAAGTACATTTTCACAAATTAAAAAAATAAAGTTTTCGAATCATCACTTGAGTCATGCTGCTAGTGCTTATTATCCAAGCCCATTTTCAAGTGCTGCCATTCTAACATTGGATGGTGTTGGTGAATGGTCGACAGCAACTATTTCTATTGGAAAAAAAAATAAAATAGAAGTTTTAAAAGAAATAAAATTTCCACATTCCTTAGGGTTACTTTATTCAGCTTTCACCTATTATCTTGGATTTAAAGTAAATAGTGGAGAATATAAGGTTATGGGTTTAGCGCCTTACGGAAACCCTAAATATGAAGAATTAATTAAAGATAAATTGATAGACATTAAGCCAGACGGATCCTTTAGGTTAGATATGAATTTTTTTGATTTTGCTACTGGTTTTAAAATGGTTAATAAAAAATTTGAAAATTTATTTGAAAGAAGCAGAAGGGAACCTGAAATAGAAAAATTAGAAAATTTTCATATGGACGTTGCAGCCTCTATACAAAAAGTTTTAGAAGAGATAGTGATAAAAATTAGTTATGATATTAGAAGCAAATACAATGAGGATAATCTTTGTATGGCTGGCGGGGTAGCATTAAATTGTGTTGCAAATGGAAAAATTCAAAAAAAAAAAATTTTCAAAAATTTATGGATACAACCTGCTGCTGGAGACGCTGGAGGTGCATTAGGTGCTGCCCTAGCGTATTGGCATAATGAATTAGGTAATGAAAAAATTAATTTAGAAGATTCTATGAAAGGTTCTTTCTTAGGGCCAAAATATGAAAGCGATGAAATTGAAAAAGAATTAAATACTTGTGGGGCAACTTTTAAGATTTACAATTATAATGATTTATTAGAATTTATAGCAAAGCAGCTATGTGAGGAAAAAGCTATTGGGTGGTTCCAAGGACGGATGGAATTTGGACCAAGGGCGCTGGGAGCGCGCTCTATAATAGCAAATCCTAAATCTGACAAAATGCAAAGTATGTTAAATTTAAAAGTTAAATTTAGGGAAAGTTTTAGACCATTTGCTCCTGCAATTTTAAGAGAGGACTTAGAGGAATATTTTGATTTAGATATAGATAGTCCATATATGTTGTTAGTCAGTGAAATTAATGAAAAAATAAAAATAAAAATGACCGAAGATGAAAATAAATTATTTGGTATAGATAAATTGAATATTAAAAGATCTTTATTACCATCAGTTACTCATGTTGATTACTCTGCTAGAGTTCAAACTGTTGATGGAAAATCAAATAAGATATTTTATGATTTAATTAAAAAATTTAAAGAATATAGTGGCTGTCCAACTGTTATAAACACATCTTTCAACATAAGGGGAGAGCCAATTGTGTGTACACCAGCGGATGCTTTTAAATGTTTTATGGGAACAGAACTAGATATTTTGGTTTGTGGGAGTTATGTGATGATAAAAGAGGATCAAAATAAAAATTTATTTAAAGATTATAAAAATAATTTTAAGTTAGATTAAATTATGAAAATAGTAATTTTATGTGGTGGCAAAGGAAC
>MDTF01000982.1_pt1 | contig 21000 bp, 14 predicted proteins | sample 811191 | NCBI WGS metagenome assembly MDTF01 (sample SAMN05326649, study PRJNA326480) | marine metagenome | isolation source: seawater | place: Southern Ocean | collected 2011
GTCTAAACCCGTATCACCTTTCTTACCGTAAGAGCTGAAATAGAGTAAATCGGCATCAGAATCGAAGGCAACAGGACTCACCCACCCCATTTTATGATCATACTTCGTTCGAAGTTCACTTGGAACAAGAACCATTCTGTAAGGTGTTTCAACAGTAGGAATTGATCTAAAGAAATCTTCTGAAGACACTGAAGCTGAGGAATGGCGTGTCAAATTAATGGAAGATGATTGAACAGAAAGCGCAGTCTCACACTGGGTCAGTCTGAATTGTAATTCAGCAAGCCAAACAGACTTTTTAACGGCTCTTTTCTCTGCCCTTTTAAAAACCTGTATTGCTTTAAAATAATCAGACGAATGGTGGTATGCAAGACCTAAAAAAAACAACCGCTCTCCACCATGCAAATCATCAGAATCAAGAGCTTTCAAGCGATTTATACCTTCCAATCTAAGGGCTGAATCTGCAGTACAAGTTACAGCGTAGTAATATTGATAGTCTGGGTTCTCAGGTTCAACGCTCAACAAAGCACCATACTGCATATTCGCTTCCATCATGTTTCCATGAAAATAAAGTGCGGAGGCGGATTCGGAAGTAGGATTGGAAGTTTGGGCTATCGGGGAATAGGAAATGAAGCTTAGCGCCAAAAATAAAAAGAGAAGGTATTTTGAAAAGATGTTCATATTCTTCCTAAAAGTACTAAAGCATGGCTCTGCTTAGATACTAATAAGTAATTTTGCATCAAATATTATTCAACAATATGGCACACGGCACATTCCAAGTACCTTTTCCGGTTAATGAACCGGTCCTTTCTTATGCTCCCGGCTCTTCAGAGCGCGAGGAATTGCAAGAAATGTACAACAAGATGTATCATCAAAACCCCATCGATGTACCTATGTATATCGGGGGTGATATGGTTCGCACATCTGACAAACGACCTATGACTCCTCCGCATGAGCACGGAAAAGTTCTCGGCCATTTCAATTATGGAGATGCATCTCATGTAACTGCAGCTATTGATGCTGCTCTTTCAGCGCGCAAGAAATGGGCGGCCTTCTCTTTCGTAGAGAGAGCTACTATTTTCCTCAAGGCGGCCGATCTTATTGCAGGAAAATACAGATCGAAAATCAATGCAGCTACAATGCTAGCTCAGGGAAAAAACTGCTTCCAAGCAGAAATTGATGCCTCTTGTGAGCTGATCGACTTCCTCAGATTCAACGCCTATTTTGCTCAAGAGATTCAAGCTGTTCAGCCTGAGAGCTCGGAAGGGATTTGGAATCGAACTGAGTACAGGGCATTGGAAGGATTCACCTTCGCAGTAACACCCTTCAATTTCACAGCTATAGCAGCTAACCTTCCAGCCTGCATGGCGCTTATGGGAAACGTTGTCGTTTGGAAACCTGCTGACTCGCAAATGTATTCGGCACAAGTTCTTATGGAGATCTTCCGTGAGGCCGGTGTTCCTGACGGAGTCATCAACCTCATCACTGTTGACGGACCCGTTGCAGGCGATGTCGTATTTAAGCACCCAGATTTTTCAGGACTTCACTTTACTGGATCTACAGCCGTTTTCCGTCACCTTTGGAAAACGATAGGTGAGAACCTTGAGCACTACAAGACCTACCCACGTATTGTAGGTGAAACTGGCGGTAAAGACTTTGTCGTTGCTCACAGCAGTGCAAACACAAAGGCAGTTGCAACAGGCCTGCTACGTGGCTCATTCGAGTTTCAAGGACAAAAATGTTCTGCAGCTTCTCGTGCCTACATTTCAGATGACATTTGGCCAGCAGTAAAAGATCAACTCCTTACGGACTTAAGCACATTAAAGATGGGATCTCCTGCTGACTTTGGAAACTTTATAAATGCTGTAATTGACAGGAAATCATTCGACAAAATTAAATCTTACATTGAGTTTGCAAAGACACAGGAAGACTGTGAGATTATAGCCGGTGGTGGATGTGATGACTCGGTAGGATACTTCGTAGAGCCAACAGTAATTCTCACCTCGAATCCAAAGTTCCGCACCATGGTAGAAGAGATCTTTGGTCCAGTTCTAACAATTTACGTCTTCCCTTCTTCAGAGTTTGCTGAAACACTTAAGCTGGTAGATTCTACAAGCGAGTATGCGCTCACTGGTGGTGTTTTCGCACAGGACCGATACGCTCTTGCCCAGGCAAATGAAGCATTAGAAAATGCGGCTGGAAATTTCTATCTCAATGACAAGCCTACTGGCGCTGTCGTTGGACAGCAGCCATTTGGCGGAGCACGTGGTTCCGGAACCAACGACAAGGCTGGTTCAGCGCTGAATCTACTGCGGTGGGTAAGCGCACGAACTGTGAAGGAAACACTTGTCCCAGTCGAGAATTACAGATACCCATTTCATTCTTAATTGAATCGAATTTTCTATTAAATAAGAAGGGGACAGCCGTTTGTGGTTGTCCCCTTTTTTAATGTGAAATAAGTTGAATATATTCTGGATTGTTTTATTGAATGCAAGACGACACTCACCTTCAGCATGATTGAAAAACCACAACCCAAACAGGTTACTCTTCATAGGGAGAAACTGGAACCGCTGACATGTCAACGGTAGCAGGTTTTCCACCTTGAATTTTCTTAAAAGCTTTTGCATAATCTGGCTTAAGCTCCCCATCTTCTTGCAACCATTTCGTTAACACAATTAGTTTTTCTTTCTTTCCTTTTCTTCCAACCGTCTCTATTTTTCCATGAACAGTTCTCAGGCGAAATGCACTGTTTAAAATACTCGCTCGTGCCGTACTCATCTTTTCACTAGAAATCTTGTGAATGGACATCGCATCATCAATAATCTCAATGTATGACATGGGAACATTTCTTGCCCTCAGCCTTTTTAAAATGAATTCCCCCCAAATGCTCTTTGGCCCTCTTTTCTTAGGCTTTAGTCCTTTTGCAGTCACCATGGAACTTTTGATCGAGGGAACCCTAACTGACCCCCCTAATTTCACAATCATCCCAACCACATAATCCAATTTCCCCTCAAGGCGAATCTTTTCTTCCGAATAATAAAGACGAGCTTCTTTAAGCTGTGAATCTGAAAATTCAATGTTTTTCATACTTTACTGTTGCTAGATGTTGTGATTTTTTTTTAATCGTGCAAATTTATGATGTTTAATTTAAAATTAAAACACAATTAATACTAACAACAAACATTGATTTACTGGTTGGCTTTCATTAAAAGAAAAAGGAGAGGGGAACTCCGGTGTGGAATTCCCCTCGTGATACGGTGTAAGCCGGATTCTGTTCAGCTCCGAAGAGCTGCTTCATCATTGATCTAATGCGACCCACCCTCTAGCATCGAGCGAGTAGCCCTCAAGCACTAGTTTACATGGTCTTGCAGCCCGCAAGGTTTACCTAAGCCAATAGATCACTCCATTGCTGGTGGTCTCTTACTCCACCTTTTCAGCCTTACCTGTTCCCTCCTACTTTCGTAGGACGGCCATCGGCGGTTTAAATCTCTTTAGCACTTTCTGTCCCATCACGTTTGATAGTCCTCCCTTTCGAGGAGTGCGGTACTCTGAGCTGTCCGGACTTTCCTCCCCACTTTCATGAGGCGATGAAGGCAACCGAAATGCAAATTTAACAATTGTAAGAGAAGAATCAGTAAATTTGCACCCATGAAATTAAACCTCACTTGTGCTTTTATGATTTTCGCCAGTTGTGCACTGAATTTTAGCTGCACAGAACCCAACTCGAATACACATTCGAATTCACGCTCAGGAAAAACAGAGCTTGAGGAAAATCGACTTTCTGAAGACAGCGTGACCTACGAGAAAGAAGTCCATCTTTCAAATATGCATCAATTTACATTCGGAGGAGATAACGCTGAAGCGTATTGGGCTTTTGATTCTAAATCTCTGGTATTTCAAACTTCTAATCCAAAGGGAGGAATTGAATGTGACCAAATATTTGTGATGGATGTAGACTCCGATGGGACTCCTTCTGAAACACCACCCAAACGAGTGAGCAACGGTCTGGGAAGAACAACTTGCGCCTACTTTATGCCTGGTGACACAACTGTAGTCTTTGCGTCCACCCATCTAGGGAGTGAAGAATGTCCTCCTGTACCAGAAAGAGGGGCTGAAGGAAGGTATGTCTGGCCTATATATACTGATTTTGAGATTTTCGAAACTGATTTACTTGGAAATGTAGTGAATCAACTGACTAACAATCCAGGATACGACGCTGAAGCAACCCTTTCTCCAAAGGGAGACAAGATTGTCTTTACTTCAACAAGAACAGGAGACTTAGAACTGTTTACATGTGACCTTGATGGCGGAAATGTTTTCCAAGTGACGGATGAATTGGGATACGATGGCGGGGCTTTTTTCTCACCCAACGGGGAGTGGTTGGTTTGGAGATCCTCTCGACCTAAAACAGAATATGAAGTGAATAAATACAAGGAGTTACTCGCTAAAGACTTAGTAGAACCTACTGACATGGAGATTTTTATTGGAAGAGTGGACGGGTCTGAGGTTCATCAAGTGACTCAACTTGGGGGAGCCAATTGGGCTCCTTATTTCCACCCTGATGGAAATAGAATCCTGTTTTCGAGCAACCACCATACAGGAGGATTTCCTTTCAATATATTTATGATTGATACTGACGGGGAAAACCTGACCCAAGTTACTTTCGACAACGCCTTCGACAGCTTTCCGATGTTTTCTCCTGACGGCAAGCGACTTGCTTTCTCATCAAACAGAAACAACGGGCGGACAAGATCCACCAACGTTTTCGTAGCCAATTGGGAAGAGTAGACATTGACTACTTTTGCAACATGAACAAATACTACTTACTGCATAAGCCCTACGGCATGTTAAGTCAATTTACGCGTGAAGGAGGACATCCTGCTTTGGCTGATGTTGACTTTCAATTTGAAAGTGACGTATATTCTGTAGGAAGATTAGACACCGATTCAGAAGGCTTATTGCTCTTAACCAATGACAAGAGGTTAAATTCAGAACTCCTGTCGCCAGAGAACGGACATCCCCGCACTTACCATGCTCAAGTTGAAGGAACTCCTGATTTTTCTGACCTCAGGAAGTTACAAAACCCGATGTTGTTGAAAGTAAAAGGCAAAGAATTTAAGACCCGTCCCTGCAAAGCGTCAATCTTAGATCCACAACCTGACTACGTAGCTCGCATACCACCTATTCGTGTTCGCAAAAACATTCCAGACTCTTGGATCTCTATTACACTCACAGAAGGAAAGAACAGACAGGTGAGGAAAATGACTGCAGCATCTGGTTTGCCAACTTTAAGACTGATTAGAGAAGCCATAGGTCCCTTTAAATTGCATGGCTTAAAAGCTGGCGAAGTTCGAGAGATCTCTGAAGCGGAGATTAGCAAACTTATATAATGAAGTTGGCTGTCGGATTTTTCAGATCAGTATTCACAGTTTTGTATGCCGCGTTTTGGTGTGGAGCTGCTGTGATCACACTTATCCTGTTTCCCAACAGTTCTGAATTCGTGTTAACAAAGTTCGCGAAAAAATATTGGAGTGAGTTTTTAATGAAGTGGATTGTTGGAGCTGAACTTGACGTTAAGTTACATCCAGAAACAGAGGAGCTATTTAAATCCGGTCGCGGAGCAGTTTTGGTCTCCAATCACTCAAGCTATCTTGACATCAACTTGGCCTTTGCTTCTACACCCACTCCCATCGTTTTTATTGCGAAAGCTGGAGTGAAAAAAGTTCCACTTCTAGGAGGTGCGAATGAAAGAGTCGGAACTGTATTTGTAGAACGTGGGAATATTACCATGGCAAAGAAGGCCATTGAAAAATTGGAAACAACATTAAAAACGGGGCGTTGTGTTCTTGTGTATCCTGAGGGGAGTCGCTTCGAAACAAATGAAATTCAGCCATTTAAAAAGGGCGGGTTTCATCTTGCTTCCAATGCTGGAGCACCAGTGGTTCCTGTTTACCAAGAAGGCATGGGGGAGATTTTACCTCCGCATACGTTTATTATCAAAAAGCCTTCAAAACCGGTAGTGGTCAGGTTTGGAAAACCCATTTACTCAACCAATGTTGAAGAACTTAGGGACAAAAGTTTTGAGGCCGTTAAAGAGCTTCAAGCTCAGCTGCGAGTTTAGTTGCGAGTTTAGTTGCGAGCTTTAAACCTTCACGAATTGCTCTTTGTGCATCTAGCCCTTTAGAATTTGAAGCACCACCAATTAGAGAAACGGTGATTCCTGATGATCTTAAACCCTCCTCAAGAGGTGCAAAGGGAACTTGGCCTGAACACACGACTACCGTATCCACTTGAAGAATAAGATCACCCTTTTCTAGGTGAGTGAGGTGCAATCCTTCATGATCCAACTTAGAATAAGTGACTCCACCCCACATCTGAACGCCACGCTCCCGCAAAGTCATCCGGTGAATCCAACCTGTTGTTTTCCCAAGCTTGGCACCTGGCTTCCCAGGGCTTCGCTGTAAAAGATGAACTGACCTCTTGGATTTCTTTCTTGATGACGAGACAAGACCTCCCCTTGTAGTTAACGACTCATCGATACCCCATGATTTATGGAATCCTTCAGCGTCGGAGTCATGTGTGAGAAAATCTGCCACATCAAAGCCTATTCCTCCAGCACCAATAATCGCAACATGCTTACCAACAGAAACCTTCCCTCGCAACACATCCAAATAACTAACGACTTCGGGTCGATCAGCACCTGGCATTTTCAAGGCTCTGGGAAGAACACCCGAAGCTAGAACGATGTTAGAATACCCATCGGCTTTTAAAAGCTCCACATCAGCTTTCGTATTAAGACGCACATCAACACCTAAGTCTCTGAGTCGATTTGAAAAATGTCTAATTGTTGCATTAAATTCGTTTTTCCCCGGAATCAGTTTTGCAACATTAAATTGACCTCCCAATTCTTGAGATTGCTCATAAAGAGTCACCGAAAACCCCAAGCTTGCAAGTTCTGATGCACAACTCATTCCAGCTGGCCCACCCCCCACTACAGCTACTTTCTTCCCATTTGGACTGGACTGTTGTGAAGCGTCAAACCATTTGCCTTCTTCGCATGCACGAGGGTTAACTAGGCATGAAGCTGCTTTGCGTTTAAAAAGATGATCCAAGCATGCTTGGTTACAACCTATGCAAGTATTGATGTTCTCGGATTCACCTTCCTGCGCTTTTTTCATCAAATTGGGATCTGCAAGAAAAGGACGAGCCATTGAAATCATATCAGAACAACCATCCTGAAGTGCTTTCTCACAATCAACGGGATCGTTAAATCGATTTGTCGTGATCAAAGGAATACCCAATTTCCCCATCAAACGCTTGGTGACAAAAGCAAAGCCACCACGAGGAACCATCGTAGCAATTGTAGGAATTCTGGCTTCATGCCAGCCAATTCCAGTATTGATGACATCTGCTCCTGCAAATTCAATATCTTTTGCAAGTTGCTCAACCTCATCCCAAGAACTTCCTCCATCGACCAAATCCAACATACTCAACCTGTACATAATCAAAAAATCTGGCCCAACTGCCTCACGTATTCGACTGACAATCTCTTTTGGAAACCGAATGCGATTATCGAAACTACCACCCCACTTATCTGTTCTGTGATTGGTTTGAGAGGCAATAAATTCATTGATTAAATAGCCCTCCGATCCCATAACTTCTACACCACTATATCCGGCTTTCTTTGCCAATACAGCTGTCTTTACAAAATGCTTAATCGTTCTTTCTACTCCTCTTGAAGAAAGCGCCCTGGGTTTGAATTTATTAATCGGCGCTTTAATTGCAGAAGGTGCAACATTAAAGGGTGTATAAGCATATCTGCCAGCGTGTAGGATTTGCATCACGATGTTCCCCCCCTCAGATTTCACTGCTTGAGTAATCTCTCTGTGCCTAGCTATATGAAATACGTTTGAAAGCCTCGCCCCACCGAACACCGTAACACCAGCTCTGTTGGGTGAAATACCCCCTGTAACGATTAGACCCACACCCCCCTTCACTCTGTCAGCATAGAATCTAGCAAGATGTTTAAATCCTCCCCTTTCCTCTTCAAGACCAGTATGCATTGACCCCATAATCACTCTGTTGGGCAATGTCAATGCGCCAAGTTTTATTGGAGAAAACAGCAGCGGGTATTTGTTGAGTTCAGGCATAGGCATTTAAATCATGTTATTCAAAATCACGAAATCTATCTACAAAATCATCTCTAAGACCGCTCCGAGAAACTTGCATTTTTATGGAATTCTCAGTACCCGGATTGGTCAACAACTTTTCCTTCGGCTTTAAATCATTCCAAACCTCCATAAAGTTCATGTCACTTGTTTCAAAGTTTAAAAAAGTATCATATTCAAAATAGTACCAATGACCTTCACTGATATGGAAATAAACCCTTAACTCGTCACGACTCCTACCCCGAACCAATTCAACCCTACCAGGCATGGATCTAAAGACAGCTGCATCACCGATTGTAGCTACCCCTATTTCTGAAGTCGAAACAAAGGCATCTTCAAATGGGTCATAAGCGAACTCAAGCCCTGTAAGCATCATTGTAAATCTAACTTCCTTAGGCACTTTTTTGTAGGTACCCTCCCTTGACAACTCTCGAAGTGCATTGTCCGCAACTTCCATTCCCGCAATCTCTCTTAAAGCATATTCATAATTTGTTGAACTGAAATCCAGAGGTGTTGCTACGGATGCATTTATGACCTGCTCAGCCAAATGTGATTCTAAATCTTTAGACATATACATATTTAAAGCAAGAGAACCTTTCATTTCAATCTTTCCAGACTGGCTTTGCCAAACATCGCCCACAAAAGTGTGGTCGATGATACTGAAGTCTAAAGGCAGGGTAGTCGACCCTGAGGAATATACTCCACACCCATCAAGAGGCAACTCGGTGATGGTACCAGGAATCTTTGGGTTTTGGAATTTGTCATCTGAAGAAACAACATATCTTGAATTTGGCTTGTCAAATCTGAGATTCCCCTCAGGTGGAAATATTTCAGAATCGCCTCTGTCTGGCTTTTTTGTGAAGAATCCTGCATAAGCATCGAAAGGAGAATCATCCGTGAGTAAAATACCCACTCCCAAGTGAGACATCATCATTTCCTGAATGATTGAATCAACAGGAATCGCGACATCTACAGGATTAATGATACCATTAAATCGTATCCACTCATGTCTGAACTGATCACAGTCGAAGGATAGTCTTGTGCCTCCTTCAAATTCTAAATCTTTTCGATTGGCTTGAAGGTTAACTTGGCCCGTAAATTCAAAATAAGGACTCAAATAAAACTCCTGATCAATTTCAATATCTCCCTGAGCATAAGTTGTATATGAATCATCAACTGCGATGTTTTTAAAAAACAATGGCCAATCTACGCCGACGGCATCTTTATAAACATATGAGCCGGACGCTTGATAGTCTAAGCGACCTCTCACAAGAACTTTCGAATTAAAAAAACGATGGTAACGAGAGACGTCATTCGCATAAATTTGAGCACCCAGCAACATATCCATCGCAGCATCTCTTCGAATTGTTACGTTTCCACTATCTGGCCAAATCTCAGCATCGGCAACTGCCATCGCTCTAACGTCTCTACACATAACCACAGCATCTTCTACATTGTACAATGCTTTAGTACAAGCAAAGTGAAGCGAATCCTGTCCGGGATGAACCGAAAAGAAATTTGAATGTGAACGGTCAGCCAAGTCTGAGAAGACCAACTCTTCGTTCTCAGAAAATGAATTTTCCAATTCAATTTGGTCATCATCCATAAACCAAGTAAAACGGTCCATTTCACAGATGTACCTCACAGCTGGCAAAGCAATTTCAGTCACCCCTTCATGGGAAACGAATTCACCAGCACGTCGATCAAAATTTACATTTGCATTTACGTTTTCTGTTTCAAAAGCAAGCGCATTTAAATCGTTGCCGGTAATTTCAAAATGAGCTGTATCTGCCAAAACTGCTCTTTCTGTCATTTTGAACAACTTCGATGTGAGAAAGGCATCTTCGAACTCAAACTCACCGTCTGCAGTCATGCCCGATTTACTCAAGTGCAGAGCACCTCCGAGCAAAACCTCATCATCGAAACACTTTAACCTACTCAAATCAGACCTTACATCAAGCATGGGAACTCCTGTATTCATGTTTCTGTTGAGTGCGAACTCTGTGGACGTCGCAAAGACTTCAGGGACATGTTCAAAAGAAGCTTGGTTCGTATACTCACTCGTGTTTCCAAATGCAGAATCTGGAACCAATACCATATCCTCTCCAATTATATTGGAAGTCAGAAATTCGATTTCACCAGATCCTTGAAGACCGTTCATGTTGAGTTTTAAATCTGCAAAAATCTTTCCCACACCCAGATACAGTGGAAACCCTTCGGGGGGACTACTCGCCACTATACCTAAAGAAAAGTCATCCATAAGCACTAGATTAACATCAAGATCTGGAATGATTCCATCTGCCAAAAGCTCTCCCGTGAAACTCATGTTGGCCTTCATGAAATTGTCCAAACTGTCAATAGCAAAGGGATCCAAGGCGTACCTAAACCTATTTCTGTGATATGCGCCTCTGTGTATATTCTGTGAGTCATAGTACACATAAGAGGGGTTTACACTGTTGAGAACTGGATAGTGTGTGTATCGATCTGACTTCCAACCGGAACGATTGGATGGATGATCCAATTCGATGGTTCCAGATATACCGTCAATGGAGTTTCTTACCAGCCTTGTCTTGGGGTTACCATCAAGCCCCTTTTCACCTTCAACTTCGGCTCGAATGTGCATCTCATCTACAGCATTCAATTCAATTAAAAATTCGTCGTAGTTGAACTTAAAGTTCTTTCCATTGAAATCGAAGTTACCTGCCTGTACCCGACCAGCAAATGTAAAGTCCCGGTTTTTTGACATTTTAATAAAACCGTTTTTGGGAGAAACCACGACATTTTGGGCTTCGCTTAGCTTGAAGTTTGAAAGACCATTTATTTCGAGTGTTTTATCGACCAAACCAAGTTGAGCATTGATGCCGTTGGGGACTTCTGAACGAAAGGCCAGAACATCATAATCTTTTAAAAACCTATTGCACTGAAGGTGCTGTTCAGCTTTAGGGAGCCATTTGCACCAATAGTCCTTCTCATCATAAGTAACATAACCATCAAGTGCTAAATTGATCAGAATTAAACGTGCCTGTATCTCATTCAGCTTGAGGAAAGACGCATACTCAGAAGCATAAAAACCTAAAGAAGGCCGGTTGTGTATAAAACGCCCCAGCTCAACAAGAGGGTTAATCAGAGCCTGGCCAGTCATGTTATCAAACTGTCTTTTGTCAAAATTGGAATGAGATCTGAAAATTCCTACAGCTCGACTGGATGGCACCATGGCCCCCAAGTCAATTGTTCTAGCGCCAATTTCCCAAGTCATCGCCTCGACCTGAAAATCCATTTTGTGATAGGAGTCTGAAAAGGCTTGAAGCCCTACCCCTTCTTCATCTCTGATAATGCGAAGTCTCTTCCCTAAATCATCGTACCTGACGACAATACTTGGATGATAAATGCTGTCATGATCTAAGTAAATAGAAATGGTTGATGTGGTTGCCGAAAAACCATTTGGAGAGAACAACATCTCATCAACCATGCAACGCACAAACAATGTGTCGTTGTTATAAATCTTTAAATAACCCTGAGCATCACCAACTGACGTGCCACTAAGCTTAGATCCTTTGACTACAATACCACCCACGAAATTCATGTTAGGGAAAATATTGACAAGTTCTAACTTCTCTTCCTTAGACTCAAACCGAGGGTAACTCTGGTCACCGATGGTTCGCGAAGATTTAACTTTGAAATCCAACTTACCTTCTAATTCATCTTCGAAAAGCTCCGTGTGAAAAGTAACCGGATATGCCGAAAAATAACTCCCGGAAAGTTTCACCTCGTAATCGTTTAACTCGACGAATTGCAAACTGTCTGTGAATGTTGTTCTTTCCCAATTCACAATTCCTCCATTGCCTTTCCACTTGGACAAGGTGGGTAAAAACACTCCACTTGTGTTTTTGACTCGTGAGGTGTCACCCTTTGAAGTACATATAAGTGAGCCACTAGTAAATTTCACATAGGGCAATGAATCTATGCCCAACTTCATCTTTCCACCCTCAAAATGCCAGCCTGACAAAGCTTGATTTGCGATTGAGCCATTTGTAAAAAGATCTGGGGAAATCTCCAAGTATTGATTGAGTTTTTTCCTCCACCTTTTGTTTTCTGACATGGCTTTAATTTGAGCATGCCAGTCACTCCACATTGCAGAATCCACACCTGAATCAAGTTGAACAGACACGCCACGTAAATATCCAATAATTCCAGATGAGTTCTTCAGATTAATCGACTGAAGATGAAGTGTGGTTGAAACAATTGTATCCTGAACCGACTTGGATAAAGATGAATTTAAAAAAATAGGGCTGAATACTTTACGGATCCAAGTTTCATTTTCTGAATTTCCTTTTGCGAAGTCACTTTGCAAATTTTTTGAAAAGGAAATCGCTGATGGCATGTCAGACTGTGCTGAAAAATCGAGCGAGATAAAACAAACAGAAATCAGCGCAAAGATTGCGATTGTGGACCTCAACATGGACAAAGAATTCGTTCTACACATCAACCTACAATATAGTTAGTCATTGAGCAGTTCCGGCCAAAACTATGCCTCAGGTTTCCCACAAAGAATACACGCCCAACCCTCACTGTACTTAACATCCTGAATCGTCCAACCAAGCCCCTCAATCTCGCTTTGCAAACTGGGGACATCTCCAGTGAAAAATCCGGAAAAAACAATACGGCCCCCAGGCTTTAAGACCTTGTCATAACTCAACATGTCATGCACCAACACATTCCTATTAATGTTCGCAAGAATCACATCATTAAGGGGTTTGCCAATCAACTGTGATGCATCACCACAGAGACTTGTAAGCCTATCATCAAGAAGAAAACCATTCAATTCGGCATTTTTAATTGTGTTCGCGTAAGCACCCTCTTCAATATCAATCGCCAAAACAGATGAAGCACCAAGCTTTAAAGCCGCTATTGCCAACACACCTGTCCCGCAACCCATGTCTAACAAAGTCAGCCCTTTAACCTTAAGATCTAACAAAGTATGCATCATTAAAAGGGTCGTATCGTGATGCCCTGTTCCGAATGACATATGCGGTGCAATCACAACATCTAAAAAACCAGGAATTGTATTTTCTGGCAAACTGTGGAAAGGTGCTCTTACGATGGCTCTTGCTCCTACAAATACCGGATCATAGTTCGCTTCCCATGCAGCATTCCAATTTTCAGTCTTCACAATACTTTCAATCCATGTGAGGCGAGCCAATTCACTTAATCTAACTTTAACATCAAGAAGTTCAGGTTTGGAAATTTTATGATGGGGAGCGTAAGCTAAGAGACCATCTTCCGTAGATTCAAAAACTTCAAAGTCGAGCTCTGAGAGCCAAGCAATGGCTACCTCACGCGCAGGAAGCAAAGGAATAAACTTCATATCAAGCATCAAATAGTCTGTACGAATAAACTCTCTACTCATAGCGTTTTTATACTAATTATAAACTTGAATCAAACTCTATAATTTTCTGAAAAACAGATGATTCTAGTGAAGCTCCACCAATTAATCCACCATCAACATCTGGACTAGAAAACAGTTCTTTAGCATTCGAGGGCTTACAACTTCCACCATATAGAATAGAGGTTTCTGCAGCGACATCCCCACTAAACCTTTCTGAAAGGAAAGATCGAATATAAAAATGCATTTCCGCTGCCTGTTGAGCCGAGGCCGTTCTTCCAGTCCCGATTGCCCAAATAGGTTCATATGCAACAACTACGCCCGTCATTTCTTCTAAACCTACACCCTCAAGAGCTGACATAAGCTGTGCTTTGATCACCGACTCTTGATTGCCCTCATCTCTCGAAAAAAGGTTCTCACCGCAACAAAGAACAACTCCTAGATTAGAATCAAGACATCTGCGAACTTTTTTCGCAACCATTTCATCAGTCTCACCGAAGTCTGCTCTGCGCTCTGAATGACCCACTAAAGCAAAATCCACCCCACAAGAAACGAGCATTTCGGCAGTAAACTCACCTGTGTAAGCACCTTCTGAAAATGAGCTAACATTCTGGGATGCAATGAGTATACCGTTCCGTTTACCGCCAGCAAGTTCCGACAAATAAGGTGCTGGAGGAGCGATCATCACCTTCACATCTTGAGGCATATTCACCATCGCTTTGCCCATTTCAAGCATCCACTCACGGGCTTCACTTATGGATTTGTTGCTTTTCCAATTTCCTGCTACGATATTTCTCATCTTAGATATATGATATTTGTGCAAATATGCCACAGTCTGTTTTAAAATCCACAATCAATTCGAAACTCAAAGAAATTTGGGGGTTTGATACGCTTAGACATTTTCAAGAAGCGCCAGTATCAAATCTGACGTCAGGAAAAGATGTTATTGCGCTTTTACCTACAGGCGGTGGGAAATCCTTGTGCTTCCAGCTCCCAGCATTGGTTCGTGGAGGGCTTTGCATCGTAGTTTCCCCTCTCATTTCCTTGATGGAGGATCAAACAAACCAACTCAAACTTCTGGGAGCTCGAGCAGCTTATCTGTCAGGAGATCGTAAAAACATTGATCGGATTTTAAACAACGCCCGTGTCGGTGGCTTGGAATTTCTATACCTGTCACCAGAACGTCTCAAAGACCCACTTTTCTTAGCTCAAGCTCAAAAACTTGACGTCAGAACAATCGCCATTGATGAAGCCCACTGCATCTCGCATTGGGGACATGATTTCAGACCAGAGTTTAGAAACATCAACATTCTGAAATCCTATTATCCAAAGGCTAGCCTAGGTGCATATACTGCTACTGCAACTGCAGAAGTTCTAACAGATATTGCCACGCACCTATCTATAGGGAATGATTGTATACATACATATTCGACAAGAAGGCACAATCTTGAATTTGAGGTCAGTACTTGGGGAGACACGGAAGAAGAAGTTCTTCTTCTCGCACTTCAACTTAAGGGGTCTGGTCTTGTTTATGTGAAAACACGAAACGAAGCTGATCGATGGTCAGCGAGACTTTCTTCCGCAGGACTTTCTGCTACCTCTTTTCATGCGGGATTAGAAAAAAACATCAAACAAAAACGCCAACGAGACTGGATTGTAGGCAGGACGACCATCATGGCATGTACTTCCGCATTTGGAATGGGAATTGACAAACCAGATGTCAGATGGGTTTTGCATGTCGGCGCTCCGGCAAATATCGAAAGCTATGTCCAAGAAGCCGGCCGAGCTGGTCGAGACGGTAAACCCTCACGATGTGTCTTATTTCAAGGCGAACGAGATCTAATAAAAAGCGAGTCTCGAATGAAGGAAATGTTTCCGCCATTGATTACGATTCAAAACATCTATCAATCAATTTCAAATCAAGGCACAGTTGCAATAGGTGACACCCCGGAACAACCTACAAAAATGGATCTCAAAGAATCCGCAAAAAGAGCAGAATGCACAACTTCAGAAGCAAAATCTGCTTTGGCTTTTTTAAACAATGCAGGACACATCGAATTAATCAGCAATCCAAGAAGCTCGTTTGGGACTGTTAAATGGTTGGGAGGCAGAAACAGAGTGATTCATGAGACAACTCACCCAACAGACATGCTCGCCGCACACTTAATGAGAATAGGACTTGACATGCAACCTATTTCAACATCGGCAAAGCAACTCGGAATCGAACTCGGAATCACAGAACACATAACAGAAACTGCCTTAAGAACTTTGGATGCTCAAGGACGGGTTGAGTGGATGCCTCAAGCGGCAGAGCATGAGATTGCATGGCCTTCAGCAAGGATTAACGCAAAAAAAATCACATTACCCACCTCTGTGTATGCTGAAAGAAGGGACGCCGCAGATCGGAAATGGAGCGCCATTCAAGATTTCATTTCCACAGACAGTTGCCGCTCTGCACAACTTGATGCATACTTTTGCGAGGAGCCTAAACCTCCTTGCGGAGTCTGCGACAATTGTACCTGGGAACCTGATGAGACTCAAAACCAGCTTTTACATCTTCTTAAAAATAGACACCCTGAAGGAATCGATGCCTTCAACTTAATCCGCAATTTTAAAGCAGGACACAAACGATTGGTTTCCCAGATTTTAAGAATACTCTTAGACGAAGGTAGAATTAGAACAAATGGGACCGTCGTTTACGTAATTTCGCCGAATGAATAATCCCAGCTACCCTACGATTACCATTAAGCCAAAGAGACAAGAAAGCATTCTACGTCGTCACCCTTGGGTTTTTAGTGGAGCAATTAAAAAAGTGGAAGGAAAGCCAGGGGCTGGTGATTGGGTGAAAGTCATTGCGAACAAAGGAGCTCTTCTCGGCTGGGGGCATTTCTCACCTGGAACTTCAATTGCAATACGCATGCTGACTTTCGCAGAAGACAAGCCTGACAATCAGTGGTGGATTGATAAGATCAAGGAGGCTATTAGCGTCAGAGAGATGCTTGGTCTGATTGACAGCAACACAAACAACACATGTCGGCTCATTCATGCTGAGGGAGATGGACTGCCAGGTTTGATTGCAGATTTCTATGCTGGGGTATTAGTGATTCAATGCCACACGCCTGGCATGCACAGAGTCATCAAGATACTTTGTTCTGCTTTTTCTGACGCACTTGGAGATCGACTTTTAGCGGTATACGACAAAAGCTCTAAGGCCCTTGCAAAGCATGGCGACACTGTAAGTGAAGATGGAGTAGTTTGGGGCAAGATGCCTGAGGGGCATTTCGCAACTGAGCATGGTCACAAGTTTAATATCGATTGGGAAAAAGGTCAAAAAACTGGTTTCTTCATTGACCAACGAGAAAACCGAAAACTTCTTGGACATTATTCAAAAGGGAAAAAAGTCCTCAATGTTTTCAGCTATACAGGAGGATTTTCTATCTACGCCATGAAAGCGGGTGCAAAAGAGGTTCACAGTCTTGACAGCTCTGCAAGGGCTCTGGAAATCTGTGAAGAAAATGTAATGTTAAACACTTTAAATATTGATGAGCACAAGAGCTTACAAGAAGATGCTGTCGCTTTCTTAAAGTCGGACCTCAGTGAATACGATATTATCGTACTAGATCCACCAGCTTTTGCAAAACGTGCATCAGCAAGACACGCGGCTGTTCAAGGATACAAACGGATTAACCTGCGTGCGATCGAATCAATGAAAGCCGGCTCTTTACTGTTCACTTTCTCTTGCAGCCAAGCTGTTGATGAAAAGCTGTTTACAAACACGATCATCGCAGCTTCTATCCAAGCAAACAGGACTGTTAGAATACTCCACCGATTAACTCAGCCTGCTGACCACCCAGTGAGTGCATTCCATCCTGAAGGAGCTTACTTAAAAGGGCTTGTCATCAGAGTAGACTAACTTTCTTAGGCAAATTGAGTAAGGCATATAAAAATCAAGGTTGAAGCATGCGTTTTTTCCATTCTCCCTCTGCTGATTTGGTATAGACTACTCTATCATGCAAACGAGAAGCTCTCCCCTGCCAAAACTCCACTCTCACAAACGTTATCCTATACCCTCCCCAATGTGGTGGTCTTTCAACTTTTTCTACTCCTTCAAACCTAGCTTTTACCTTTTCATAAGACTGCGACAAATGATCTCGAGAATCAAGATATGAGCTCTGTTCAGATACCCAAGCACCCAATTGACTTTCTCTAGGTCTTGTATTAAAGTAGACATTGTTATCCTCTTCCGAAACCTCTGACACGTCTCCAATTACACAAACCTGACGCTCCATCTCGGCCCAAAAAAAAGTGGCTCCTGCTTTCGACCTCCCTCTTAAATCCTCCCCTTTGTTGCTGTTCTTATTCGTATAAAAAACCAGAGAATCCGAATTGATTTCTTTCACCAACACCATCCTGCCTTTAGGGAAACCTTCAGATGAAACTGTCGACAAACAAAAAGCATTGGCATCGGGAATGTTTTCCCTCAAAGCCGTTTCGAGCCAATCAGAAAGCTGCTTGGCAGGAGAAGAAGATAAATCCTGCATGCGCATTTCACCCTTAATGTAGTCTTTTCTAATAGAGTGTATATTTTTCATACAACAAAGTTAATCAGCAAAATATAAATTTAAAACTGCGCACGTTGAATTGCTTAGAGATCATTAGCTCTTAAAACTTCAGTCCAAACCTCAACACCCTTGGCGTCCTTGACAACAATCTCTAGAGACCGATTTTTCCTGGGACCTGAGAAATTAAGTTCTGCAAAGTTTCTAATACCTGTGGTCGTGCCCTCAACTCTAAGCTCATTTGGCTCGTCAGAATTATCGTAAGCACTACTGGTAAGAGGTGACACTGTTAAATCGTGGATAACAACACCACCCTCCAACTCAATTCTACTCATGTCCGTACAGTGTCTATCCCCAGTTAGAAAAACGACTCCGTGAATATGCTCCTCTTCAATCCGGTCAATCACATCCTGTCTTTCGGGAAAGTTTGCCATATTCTCATGAAGTGCAGCCGTATTCAAAAACTGTCCACCCACAGCGACCATCTTAAATGGTGCCTTGCTTTTATTTAATGCCGCAATCAACCAATCCAATTGTTCATCTCCAAGCACATGAATGTCCTGAGTTCTGTTGTTGTGATGTATCCTTTGGGACCTGTTGTCGAGTAAAAAGAATTCCACGTCGTTGAATCTAAATGCAGTAGCTATGTTGTTTGCCCCTGAAGGCGCTCCATAACTTGGATTGGCCCAAAATGTTTTAAACGCATCCTGAGCCCAATCCCTGTGAACCCAACTTGCATCAGCATCATTTGGACCAAAATCATGATCATCCCATATGGCATAATTTGGACACTTCTTTAAAAGGTCTTGCATCTCCGGAACAGCACGCGTGTGACTGTAGCGATACAGGTACCCCGAATAGCTTTGAAAATCAACCTCTCTGAGATAAACATTGTCACCCAACCACAACATCATGTCCGGCTCAGTTTTTACAATCGATTCAAAGACCTCATATTCACCACCATAACCACGTCCAGGTCGATCGAATATAGAATCATTAATAAACGTACAACTTCCAACAACAGCCTTAAATTCAGGAGGATCCATTCTATAGTCCCACAACACCTGAGTTGCGATCGAAATCGTATCACCTACAGACTCTCCATTGGCGACTAAAACTGCGTTGTATCTGCTCCCAGGAGCTAAACCACTTAACTCAAACTTAACACTATAGGCAGTATTCACATCAGCCAACTGCAAGTCTGAACAACCAATCGATTCTATCTCACCTTCTTTCCAGTAGGTCACACATAAATCAGTCTCACGATCAACTTGAGCCCAAACCTGAGCTGATCTCATACTAACATGTCCAATCATCGGACCACTCAACAACTCTGGTTGTTCATCTTCACAACAAGAGACTACAGGAGTTTTACTTGAGACACATGCTTCTTGGCTGATGAGCGCAAATGCCATAGCCATCGCAAAAGAAAATTGATTAACCAGTCGTCTATTCATAAGTAAGTCATTGTTTAAACCTTTAGTAAAGATTGCCTCAAAAATAACACATAAAAAAAGAGGGAACTCGAAAGTTCCCTCTTTAAATGAGATGTTTCTAAAAGAATTTCTCTAGACTACTTTGTGTTGCTCTTAACGAGTAACAACGAAGTTAGTTGCTTGAGAGAAGTCCTTGTGAACAGCTGTCAATGTGTACGTACCAGCAGCTAAAGCATGCTTGATAACAAGACGGTTACCACCTACAACATCTAACTGGCTGTACTCTGAAGTAAGAACAATCTTACCTGTAAGATCAGTAGCTTCAACAATGATGTTCTGCTCACCTAAAACCAATTCAGTATCAAACTGCATAGAGAATGAAGACTCGAATACTGGGTTAGGGAACACGTTGAACTTAGAATCAGCTGAAACACCAGTTAAGCCATCAGTAACAGCTCCTTCACAAGAACCGTCATTGAATGTAGCATCAGAACTGAAGTTAGAAGCCTCAACGTTAGTACAACCGAAAACCTGAGCATCTGTTGTAGAGAAAGTCAAATCGTGAGCTCTCCAAGTTCCACCTTCGCCATCACGACCTTGTAGGTTAAGAACGCCAGTAGCAGTTCCGTCAGTAGTAAGTTGCATAAGAAGCACCTTGTTACCGACTTCAGCAGCAGCTTGAACATCAGTAGGGACAACGAACCATGCTCCGTCAGTAACAGTAAGCTCGTTACCAGCTAAGAAATTCGTGTAATCTATTCCAATAGTCCAAAGGTTGTTGTTCTCGCTGTTGTCAGCTCCTACAGTTACCCAGCTATCAAAAGCAAGACCCTCCTCAATACCAACGATCGCTTGGTTCACATCAAGTGAAGAAGACGATCCATACTGGTGCTGGAAGAACGATCCAGTTGTTGCTACATTTAATACGTGCTCCTCTGCAGCGAAAATCGCGTGAAGTGAGTGTTGTGCTGAAGGAAGTACTGCGTAAACACGGTATGTGTTTCCAGGTACAACTCCACCATTGTTTACAGCTTCAACTACCAACTCTACGTTGTTAGCGCTAGCTCCGAAGCCCATCAAAAGGGCCGCTGTCATTGCAAAAAGATTCTTCATGAGAATGGGTTTATTATTATGCTATTATATTTATTTATCAAATTGTTGCAAGTCTTTAATTAGGACTTGCGCATAAAGATAGGACATTCTTCTCTAAAAACATAATCCTTTTTGAAGGAGTTTGTAAATAATTGTTCGATGAACACGTATATACAGTCGACGAACTCAAATTATCCTGTTCTTATGCACTTGTAAGACGCATTGAAGTTCAAAATGGTTGCACGTTAAATTTACAACCATTGGAACATTTGTGAATACATTTTTTGTGTCAACTAAGGAATCAATTGGTGGAACTTCATCTCTCAACTTCTCTAACCTAACTTGCATCCTGAAAAGAAAAAGAA
>MDTF01002545.1_pt1 | contig 20990 bp, 16 predicted proteins | sample 811191 | NCBI WGS metagenome assembly MDTF01 (sample SAMN05326649, study PRJNA326480) | marine metagenome | isolation source: seawater | place: Southern Ocean | collected 2011
TACCATTTTCTGAAATTTCTATATCGTTAACTTTGGGGAAAACACCAATTTCCCATGCAATCTGTGCGTTAAATGAAGTATCAAGACTACCATCTTTGTGCAATCTTGCAATTCGGCTAAAATCTTCATTGCCATAAATTTGGGAGAAGGTTCCTCCAACGATAATCTTATCGCTTTTCTGTATGGCGATACTGGTTAAATATCCATAACGGCCTACATCTTTGCAGAAGTCATCAACTAAACTTCCATCGTAATTAAGCTTTATAATGTTTCCTATTGATTTACCATTAAATTGCCTAAAGGATCCTATTAAAATAACAGTACTATCTTCTAATTCAACAATATCATTAAAACCTAAAGAATAAGGATAAAAACCTTCTTTACATATAAAAGTAGAATCAACAGTACCATCGGCGTTCAAACGAGCCAAATGTGTTAAGCCCCACTTACTGTAGTTTGTAAAATGACCTGCTATAAGTATTTTCCCATCCCTAAGTGGCAAGGCTTGCTGGATTTCCCCGTTAAATTGACTAGTTGCTTTAAACCCTACATCGTTTTTCAGAAACGAATTATCAATCGCACCAACTTGTGCTTTTGAAAAGCCACAATTAAAAATTAATGCGATAGCTAATAATTGAAATATATGTTTCATAATAATGATTTACTTATGTACTGGATTAGTATAGGTAAATGTAGATAAATTATTTATTTATTTATTCTACATAAATTGTTAGGCCAAGCTGATCTTTAATGATTTCAATTTAGAGTTTATACTTCTTAAAGGATTCAAACGCCCAACCCTCAAAGCCGAAATTTGGAATTACTACTAAAAAGAGAAGAGAAAAGTTAAGGTAGTTAATAACTATGAAGAGCAACTTCGAATCGAACTAGTATCACAATTAAAAACAGTAACTTATAATATTTTGGAATCTCCACACAAAACAAAAGTCGCTGAAAATCAGTGACTTTTGTTTTGTGTGGAGCTAACTGGAGCTAACTTAATACTTTTAGTGTCTAAAATGATCTGTTTTAATCCATTGACTAAATAGCTTTGTTCTGCTGGATTCAAAATAGCAATACTATTAATTCATATTTAAAATAACCTCTAAATCCTCTTTTAAAAAGTTCGATACTTAAGCCATTCAGTGGTACTGTGAATGAGGGGGGTATTGGAATCTTGCCTGCTCTAATTGTAAATTAGAGCTAATTTATTTGCTGAGTTTTTGGTGCTCTTATTAGCACAATGGTAGTCTACTAAGTCGAATTTTCGTTTCCTGAGAATTAATTAAATATTTCCGAAAATTCTCTTTACGTTTAAAAAAAATGAATTAGTATTTAGTGTGCATTGTTACTCGACAATCTGTAAATGTACTGATGGGTTGTTTTATTTTTTTGATCTCAAACGAAATCATACCGAATCAAATGAGTTTTAGGAAAGAAAAAGATTAAATGTTTGCAAATTATCGCTTGGACATAAAAAAAGCCTTTCAGGAAATTCCTGAAAGGCTAATGTTTACTAGCGTGGGCGATACTGGATTCGAACCAGTGACCCCCTGCTTGTAAGGCAGGTGCTCTGAACCAACTGAGCTAATCGCCCGTTTGTGTTTGAATAATTTCATTCCTCAAACGGAGTGCAAATATATAGTGGTTTTTGTTTTTGACCAAATATTTTTCAGTAAAAAATTATTTTTTTTGCTGAAATTTTGTAATGATCAGTTCTATAATTAGTTATGGCTTGAAAAATAAAGTGTATCACTTCACAAGGGCAGTCTGTAATTATTAAAACAACTTAATAGTTTTAATTCGTCACTTGATTATCTAAAAAGTAAATAAAGAATTACTTTTGGTACAGAACAGAAAACAGTGTCCATGTTAAAACAGTTTATAGCTTTAGTTTTACTGGCGCTTCACTTTAATAGTGAAGCTCAAATAACTGTTAGCGGAACAATCACAGATAGAGAAAGCGGAGAACAATTACTATTCGTTTCGATATACGATGAGGGGACAGGAATTGGCACAGTTTCCAACGAATACGGTTTTTTCTCCCTAACAATACCTACTGATTCAGCATTTATTAATATCGAATTTCTAGGTTACGCGATTAAAAGCTTTGAGGTTAATAAGGATAACTTAACTGACTTAGATTTTTCTCTAACAAAAGAATCCACAGAAATTGAAGTTGTGGAGCTAAATTTTAAACGAACTCCTCAAGAAGAAATACATAATAGCACACAAATGAGTACTATAAAAATCTCTATAAAAGACATAAGAAACATACCCTCTGGAGCAGAAGCAGATATTATTAAAATAATCCAGTTAATGCCTGGAGTACAAAAAGGTGGGGAAGGGGGAACAGGAATTTATGTTCGCGGTGGAGATGTTGATCAGAACGCAGTATTATTAGATGAAGCTAACATTTATAATATTGGACACTTATTTGGGTTTTTCTCTGTTTTCAATCAAGATGCAATTAAAGACATGACCCTTTACAAAGGAGCATTTCCCTCTACATATGGAGGAAGGTTATCGAGTGTTTTAGATATTAAAATGAAAGAAGGGAACAACAATAAGATTCATGCAAAAGGTGGGGTTGGTTTATTAAGTAGTAGACTAATGATTGAAGCTCCAATCAAAAAAAATAAAGGTTCTTTTATGATTGCAGGAAGACGGACTTACATCGATCAGGTTTTTAAGTGGGCGGGCAGTTTACTACCTTACTATTTTTATGATTTAAATGCTAAATTAAATTATAAAATCAACGAAAAAAATCATATTTATTTTAGCACTTACATCGGTAATGATGTTTTAAATTTTCAGCAAAGTGACATTGAAGAGAATGGCTTATTTAATTTTGGATTTACATTAGGAAATGTAACAGGGTCGATAAGATGGAACAGAATTATAAATGATAAAACTTTTGCAAACTACGCTCTTTTTTCAAGTAAATTTGATTACAATATTAATGGAAAAGTTGAAGGTAATTCATTATATATTTCCTCTGCAATTAATGACTATGGGGCCAAGTTTGATTACCAATATTTTAAATCAAAACAACATACTTTAAAATATGGAGGAACTGGAGTTTATCATCAATTCAGACCAAATGTGATTAATTCTCAAGGTGGAGAAATAGAGGATATTTTAGAATCTGATAAAGGTGATATATTAGGAACTTTTGAAACAGGTATTTATTTTCAAGATGTATACAAACCTGATAGTTCAAAATGGGAATTTAGGTTAGGATTAAGAATATCATCAGTAACAATTAAAGAGAAGATGTTTGCGGGAATCGAACCTAGAATTTCTGGAAAGTATAACATTAATGCAAACAGTAATTTAAAGTTTAGCTATTCTCACATGCGACAGTATATGCACCTTGTCTCATCGAGTACAGTTGCACTACCAACAGATCTTTGGTACCCTGTCACTGAAAATGTTAAGCCACAAACCTCTCATCAAGTCGCTACTGGATATTCTTATTTTGTTAAGAAGATCAAGACGCATATTTCTATTGAAGCATATTACAAGTATATGACAAACTTAACAGAATATAAAGAAGGCGCAAACCTGTTTCTGAATTCTAATTTCCAAGAAGATTTACTTCAGGGTTCGGGAGATAGTTATGGAATTGAATTATTAGTGAAAAAAGACGAAGGTATTTGGAACGGTTGGATTGGCTATACTTTATCCTGGAGTAATAGATATTTTGACGAATTAAATAACGGAGACCCTTTTTATGCTAAATACGATAGACGCCATAATTTTTCAATTGTACAGAACCTAAAACTGAGCAAACGCTGGAGTGTTGGCGCTGTATGGGTTTTCTCTACAGGTTCTAAATTCACGCCTCAAGTCGGATTATACGCAATACCTAATGCATCAGCAACAGGCGTTAATTGGATTCCCCAGTATGCAAAAAGAAATTCCGTCAGCATGTCAGCTACACATAGATTAGACGTTAACTTTGTATGGAAAAGTAGGTCTAGTAAGAAGTTTAAGAGTGAATGGCATTTTGGAGCATATAATCTTTACCATAGAGCTAGCCCTATGCGCATTGAAATCGCCAAAAAAGAAAATGGGGATTATAAATATGTTCAACCTGGATTATTTGGATTCGTCCCTTCCATTGCTTATAATTTTGAATTTTAATGAACAAATTAACACCAATTTTCGCAGCAGTTTCAACTTTATTATTTCTAACGAAATGCCAACCTGAACCGCTAGACATTACCCTTCCTCAATACGAACCAGAAATTGTAGTTGCCTCCCAAGTTATCCCTGACGAAATTATGTTTATCGGATTAACAAGAAGTTTCACAGTGTTATCTTCAGATGGTTCAAATGGATCAGGTGATAGTTCTACTTTCTTAGGCATACTTGTAGATTCGGCTTTAGTAACCATAGAGTATAGCGGACTAAAGGATACTCTTTTTAAGATCGCTCCAGGTTTATTCGCTAGTTTAACCACACTTGATAACCCTGGCACGAATTACACGCTCAACGTAAAAGATTACCTTTTAAATAAAACAGTTTACGCTAATTCAGAAATGTTAACTAAAATTAAATTTGATTCCATTTTTCCGATTATTAATACTTCTGAAATAGATACGACAGTCAGTATTCATGTAGAATTCACAGATAACACAAACGAACAAAATCACTATATGATAAACGTATATTCTCGAGAGATCATTAATCTTGGATTAGATTTAAACTCTTTTTTTAATAATGGTGAAAATAAAATTCGCTCTACAGTGCTATTTGATGATAAAGATCTAATTGGCGATAAATATAGTTTTGACATTAAAATTGATAATATTGAAATATCAGATAGTATAGCAATTTCCCTATCAAGTATTAGTCAAGATTATTATGAGTTTTTAAAGAAGAGAGAAAAAAGTGGAAATATTTTTACAGAGATAACTAACGAACCAATTAACTACCCTTCAAATATTAAAGGAGGACTTGGTTTCTTTAATACTCACTCCCCCGACATTAAATACTTTGACTTGAATAAATATTAATTACATCATTTCGATATATATCTGATTGGTAACATTTATTAAGTCTTGCAGGGCATTATCACCAGACTCTTTAAAGTTAATGTTCAATTCCATTTTTGTAGCGGAAAGCCTTTTCAGTTCCATACTTTTAAATAGTTTTCCATAAGCTGTAAACCCAGTCTTATTTGGCGTGAAATCTTGCCTACTTACATACTTCTGAAATTCGTCAGAATACTCCTCCACATCAAGTTTTATATGTGAATAAAATGCGTGATCTTTTATATCAGACATCACCGACTCTTCCATTAAGCTGTTTTTTGGTTTTTCATTACCCGTAAATTGTCGCACATATGCCTCGTCCATAGAAATCATTCCTAAATCACCGTTTACACCAAAGGAGAAATGAAATTCTTTTCCAAAACTACCAACAAAATATTTACCTTTTGCTTCACATATATTCATTTCCACAATTTGATTAATTAATGAGTCTAATTTTAATCGACTTCGAATGTCAAATCCAATTGACAAATTTGCTTTAACACCTTCAGTAAGCTGCTGTCTATTTGATAAATAATTGTGTTTCGTTTTCCCATAAACTTCAATGTCATACAAATTAACAAGGAAACTACCACCAAAGGCACTCATCTTGTCACCTACTTCTTCCAGCACCTTTTTAGAAGACGCATCGGAATAGAGGTCACTTATTTTACTAAAATCTAAAGCAACAGAAAATAAACCCTTATAATTATTTGAAAACATTCCAACCACTTCTTCATTAAAAGGAATGATCAATTGTTCAGACTTTTCCAACATTTTTTTGTAGCTCTTGTTTGGAATAAAATCAGTACTTAATTGTATTTGATCATCTTTAAATTCAATATTTGCAAAAAAGTAAATGTCATTTAGTTTAAAACCAACCTGATCAACGAGCTTCTTAAATTTATATTCATTAGCAATCAGATTAGAAGAAACCCAAACACTTAGATCTTTTTTGTTTTTATGATAGGTATTAAAAGCTTCATTTGATACGATCTGATTTTCATCACTAAGGTTCATTAACGATACAATTTTTTCACGTAAAGAATTAGAAAAAGATCGATCTGTTGTTTTTAGTAAGATGGCTTTATCCTGATCCCAACCAATATGTAAATCGTTAGCTAACTTAACGAAATTGACACCATGTTTAGTTTCTATTCCACTTCCATTTTTATAAGAAGTTGAAAGACCGATTATAAAAGTATTGAACTCATTTTTATTAGCAATCTGAATACTTACTCCAAAAGTAGGCTTCTTTAAATTTTCTGTTGCGTTAAAAACATAAATATCACCTGTAAAATCCACTCCAGATCCCAATGGATTTTCCATCACTTTCTGAAAAAAAACACCTACTTTAGATTCATCAGTATTAAGTCCTATTTCATTTATTGTTTCCTTAACCACTTCAATATTTAATAACTTATCTAATCTACATTTTGTTGCAATAGAAAACACATCGATAGCTGCTACAAAATTAGATTCTTTAGGAATAACTTCTAAGTTTGAAGGTATTTCCGAACAAGATGTAAAAATTGCAATCACTAATAAAATCGGTATAATTCTCCGTACTTTTCCCATAAAAAATTTCTGCATAATAGTTTACTTCCTAGATAAATTAAATGTAATTATTTTCATGACACCAACTTAATTTTAGTTGGGATATCAAAATAAGAAGGCTTATTTGATTAGCATAAGTCTACTTCAAAATCTGGTTATACTGCTTAGCATTTCCTGGATCTATTTTAATCAAAATAGGAACTAATTTCTTTTTTTGTGAACTTGAAGCCGTTTTAAAAATATTGACAATTTCATTCGCTTTACCGTTAAAAAACACCTGTAAAAGATAAGAAGAAGGTTGTCGCTTATGAACATCTTCTAAACTCATAAGTGCAGAATACACAGCAGAAACACCTACCATCTTCTTTGCTCCCATTACATCCAAACCATTCCTGTGATAGTTATACAAACAAGATCTGAAATTTTTAAAAGCCGTATTATTCAAGTTTTCAATTAACCAATATCTATTTTGAGATTCTTTACTAGACTTCCAACCTGAACCGCCACCGTTTTGAGACAAAGTCATAATATCGAATGCTTTTTTAAAGTGTTCTGAACCACCTTCTAGTGCATACGAATCATACTCAATACCTAAGACTACATAAGCATAATATGCAAGAACTGAAGTTAAATTATTTGTAAACTCATTTGGATTGTAATCTAAAGCTTGTTGATCAACATATCTAAAATTAAAATTATTATCATTGACTATAAACATACTCGTTTTATAATTAGTTCCAAATACTGGACGACCACTTTGAAACTGAATAGTAGCAACATAATCATTTGTGGATCTACTTGAAAGCGTAATGAAAATCGAACATTCAATTCTTTCATGTGTTTTATACTGATCACTCGTCCACTTCCGATTATTCATAAATTCGAAAATAGATTTTCGCATATTATCGTAAATATAATCGTCAGAGCTAGAAACCTGAACGTGGTTAACAACTACGTTACAATTCAGCTCTTGAGCCGATATTAAAGAACCAAATAACAAAAATATTATTGAGAATATTTTACGCATTTTTTACAATTAACTCGTGTACTTTATTTGCAATATCCTTTGCAACATTTAGCTTAGACTTCAACTCAAACGATTCAACTTTTTGGTTATTATAAACAAAAGTAACTTTATTAGTATCCCCTTGAAAACCAGCACCTTTTTCATTTAAAGAATTCAAAACAATAAAATCAGCACGTTTATTTTTAACTTTCAACGCTGCATTTTCTATCTCATTTTGTGTTTCCATAGCAAACCCAACTAGAATCTGCTTATCTAATTTATTATCTCCTAGATATTTCAGGATATCTGTTGTTCTTTTTAATTCAAGTTTTAAATCACCATCAGTTTTTTTAACTTTCTCTAAAGAGAAACTACTTGGTGTATAGTCAGCAACAGCAGCGGCCATAACTACTACATCAATCTCTGATTGCATTTGTTTACAAGAATCAAACATATCCTTCGCTGATTTCACATCAATTCGATCAACTAAACTGTTTTTCGATTTTATTGTAGTAGGCCCACAAACTAAAGTAACTTCAGCACCTTTTGCTGCGAATTCATCAGCGATCGCAATCCCCATTTTTCCACTTGAATGATTTCCTAAAAACCGAACAGGATCGATAGATTCATAAGTTGGACCTGCAGTAACTAAAACCTTCTTTCCAAGAAATTCATTCGATTTATTAAAAAACAAATTCACTAAAGAAGCTATTGCTTCAGGCTCTTCCATTCGTCCTTTACCAATCAAACCGCTAGCTAACTCACCTTCCGTTGGTTCAATACAAACATTACCATAACTAATTAATTTATTAATGTTTTGAATTGTTGAAGGATGCTTATACATATCTAAGTCCATAGCTGGCGCAAACCATACCGGACATTTAGCACTTAAATATGTTGCAATCAAAAGGTTATCACAAATTCCATTCGCCATTTTAGCCAATGTATTTGCAGTTGCTGGAGCGATAATCATTAAATCTGCCCATAAGCCTAATTCAACATGATTTGTCCATTCCCCAGAATCTTGTTTGAAGAATTGCTTGTAAACTGGATTCTCTGAAAGTGTTGATAAAGTGAGTGGTCCTATAAAATCACAAGCGGAGGTAGTCATTACAACTTTTACCTCCGCTTGTATATTTTTTAAATCTCTTACCAATAAAGCAACCTTGTATGCTGCTATACTTCCGGAAACACCAATAAGTATGTTTTTTCCACGAAGCATTTAATATTTATTTTTCCTCTGTATTCGGATTCTTATAATAGATCTGCTTATCATCCCATTCTTTAGCTGCAATTAAAGCAGGCTTCGGAAGTCTTTCATAAAATTTTGAGATTTCAATTTGCTCTCTGTTCTCGAAAATTTCCTCCAAATTGTCACTAGTAGATGCAAACTCACCTAATTTAGCATCTAATTCATGCTTTAATTCGGTACCTATTTGATCTGCTCGTTTTGCTAAGACATTTAATACTTCGTATACATTTACCCCTTGAGAAAAGTCAGAAACATCTCTAGTAATTGTAGAATTTGGTGCTGTTGTTTTTTTGTAATCCATTACTCCTCTTTTATTTGATACTTAGTAATTCCTTTATCTATCTTCTGCTTTAATGCAGTTATTTTAGAGATAACAACATCGTTAGAAACAATACCCGAATACTGTGCATAAAGCTGTACAGCATATTCGTATCTACCTAAACGTTCAAATCTCTTACCTTCTCTAGCGTGTTTTAACGACGCAAGAATCATCAAAGATACAATTTCTTCTTTATCTTTCTTAGAAATATCTTGTTTGATTAACTTTTGAGCTCTTGAGATAGCTTTTTTATAACTTTTATTTGAAATAGGACTTTCTATTAGTAAGATCGGATAATCAAGTAAATCTTCTCTAACCTTTCCAAGTAACCGTGTAGCTTTACTAGAATAAGAATTGTCCCGATTACTCCAATCAGACCCATATATTGATGATCTAATAACAATACTATCCAATAAAACCTTTCTTTTTTCAGACTCATATTTATCAGACAATTTATAGGAACTCAGCATTAAAAAATAAACATGTTTATTTTTGCTTACCAATTCTTCTACTTGTAACAATTGCTCATATGCTCTTACCGCATAATAATATTTACCTTCTTTATATAAAGTATATGCTGATGATGACTTTTGATTTTCATACCCCACTAGAGCAGATGTTATTTCTGATTTTATCGCACTTTTTAAATAATCTAACTGCGGTTTTCCTTGCTCATCTAGAAAACTTCTTAAATCTTCATATGCACTTAACCTTCTTTCAGTGACAACTGTCTGTGCTTTTCTATGATGCACTTGAAATAATTTTAATATCAACTCATTTTTTCGCTCCAAATTTCTTTCATGTCGAACTAGCGTTATATATAAACTGATCGCTTTATCAAAATCACCTTTCTCAGCATAAAAATCTGGAAGATCCAATTTCAATCTTTTGATTTGATATCCAGACTCAATAGAAATATTTTTAGCATCTTTAGAAAAGTTGCTTTCGGGGTATTTATTATTGAAAAAATCAGCTGATTTCACAGCATCTTTGTATCTTTTAATTTGTTTAGACTCGATACTTTTCTTAGCCAAAAGATACTTCGAATCCGCAATTAAAAAGTTCACCTCTTCTTCATGTTTTGTATCCGGAAAGTCATTTAGTAAATCATTTAAGGCAACGGAAGCAGACTTGTAATAACTTGTTTTATAATAAAGTTTAGCTTGTAAATATGCTTTTTTCTCCAATCGAGCTGTTAACTCATCTACCAATAGATTCACTTCTTTTCTTTTTTCACTTTCTGGGTAGATATCTAAAAACAGCTGAAAAGACTCTATCGCCCTTTTTGTGTAGTCTTGATCCAACTGATAAGGTGGAGATTCGTGGTAATTAGACTTTCCGATTAAGAATTGAGATTTTTCAGAAAACTTCCCTCCAGGAAACTTTTGAATTAAACGCTCAAACTCGTAGGCCGCTAATCCATAATCCTCTAGATAAAAGTCACACATTGCATAATAGTAAAACATTTTTTCCACTTCACTACCTCCAGAAACATCCTGAATCAATGTTTTAAAAATATCAGAAGCTTTGTAATAATCCTCATCTTCATAATATTCAAAGGCCATCGCCTTTTTCTTATTAATATCCTTACTTTTTAAGGTTTCCTCAAAAGTTGATTTACAAGAAATCATAATTATAGAAGCAAACAGAAACAAAATTATTCTTTGCATAGTGTAAAAGTAGTTTTAAGAAATTTCTTAACGTAAATATTCTTCACTTTTTTTCAAACGAATTACGTTTAATTTATAACATTATTGTCCTTGTAAAAAATCAATTGTCTTTTCAACCAATATTTTAGAATGGATTGGCAATTCTAATTCCTCAAAAGGATGTTTCCCCCCAAATGTATGACCTCCAGATTCGATCTCAATAAAAGTAGATGATTGGTTCCACCTCTGTAAATCTTTTGCCTCAGAAATATCAACAGCCTCATCGGAAGTTCCATGGATAATTAGTTGAGGAATTAATAATTTCTCGCAAGCTGTATTAATATTTAAACGTTCTCTATTCCTATTTAGCGTTTGGACAAAATTATAATACATTGGCATATCCTGAAGTGTTCGTCCATTTTTAATCCAAAAAACACCTGATGACTCCCAACGCTTTAAATCTTTAGAATTAGGCAATCTACTTATTAAATCACTTACACTTGCCCAAGTCACAATTTTATCTATTCTAGCGTCTTCACTAGCTTTTAAAATTGCTATACCTCCTCCTCTACTATGACCGATTAAATAAACTTTTTTATTCCAATTGGTTAATTCCTTAGCAATACATCCATGTTCAACAGCATCTAGAACAACTTCAAGATCATTCAATTCTTTAATATAATCGTTTTCTCCAAACGCCTCTAAATCGGGGAAATCAATCGGGTTTTCTATGGTTCCTCCATTGTGAGAAAAATTAAATTTAAGGACATTAAAACCATTCGAAGCAAGCATGTTTGATATTAAATTGAAATGCCCCCAATCTTTATAACCTTTAAAACCATGGCAAAAAATAATTAAGGGTTGTTTTTCCTCCGATCTCTTGAATCTTAAATCACAAAGTATTGGTCTGCCATCTTTTCCGTCTAAAACTATTTTCTGAATTTTTTTCATATTACCATACAATTTTATGAATTTTTGATTCTTTCGTTTTTATAAAATACACCCCTCGAGTTAAGCTACTAAAATCCGCTTGATTTTTTCCTGATGATACGACTCGACCTTTCATATCATAAACAAAAAAATCTGTCATTATTGGGCATGTATTTTTTACTACATTATTTTTAAAATAGTAGCTACAACTATTAATTATTGCATCGATAGAAAGCGTATTTTGAATGTTTACGTTATCAAATGACACATCAACGATATTCCATGGTATTTGATCTTCAATAAAAAAAATAAGTTTAAACCCTTCAGAGTTTAAGACCTCATCTTCAACTACAAAATGTCCTTGCTCCCAGCTTCTATTAACACTATTGATCGTGTATTCATCATAGTAGATTGTATCATTACCTATAACTACACCAACTTTTACAGTATCGTCGCTCCTGCCATCAAATGCTAACCAATATTTATAAAAAACCTCAGGTTTAGTAATCTCAGTAATTAAAGGGGAAACTAAATAATTCTTTTTATTGGCTGTTGATGAACCTGGTGCAACGTTTGGATTTATCCCTGTACAAAAAGCATAACTTCCACAATCTGAATCTCCTCCATCAACGCCAGGGTCATATTGGATTCCTGAAACTCCATAAGAAGCTATAGGTATGGCGCGTTCCAAAACTGTCCCCCCATTATTACCCGTTGCTTGCCATCCTGTATTTACAGAAAAGTCTTCTGCATAACCTTGTTCAAGCTGAATCGAAAAACTATTTTTAGTGCTCGAGATTGAATCTGAAAAGCAATTGGAATTATAACCCCATTTTCCAATATAAAATTCAAATGCACCAATATGAATATTAGGAATTAAAATAGTTCCCGTATTATCACTAGTAAATACTTTTTCATAACCAAGTCCTACCAAGTTTAATACAAATCCTTCTTGGCTTCCATTAGTTTTTACCGTAACTGAAACATCTATTTTTTCCAAAGGAACCAAACTAATATTTTTAATTACAGTAGTATTTGAGGTGAAACCTACTTCAACCGTGTCAGATTCGTACCCTGTTTTTTTAAAAATCACAGCTTTAACTGCATTAGAATTAATACCCGTTTTATAATCTCCACTTAAATTAGATGTTTCCTTGAAAATTTCTGCATCAATAATTACCCTTACACCTTCTAACGGAAACCCGTTTGAGGCGTCCAAAACCCGACCTTCTAAATAACTAGCACCCTCTGCTTGAATACCAACAACAAATAATCCTTTTTTAATATCAGAAATTAAAACATTCCCACTTGGCAAAAAAGGGTATACCCCCCAAGCACCTCCAGAATTAGCCCCGGAAATACTTTTATCAGTATCAAATTTAGCCAGTTCGATCAGGTTAGCAGGTCTACTAGCATCTACTAAAACTAATCCTTCTTTGTAGTAAGAAATAAATAACACATCTCCTTTTACAGTTACATTATGCGGCATTTCAACACCACCTTGATATATTTTATACTCATCTAATAATTCAATATTGGATAAATCTCGTACATCATAGGATCCAATGACACCTCCATTCATTTCATCAGTTGTAAAAGCAAAATCCCCAAGTTCAGAAGTCCATAAATTATGTGTTGCTCTTCCTTTTGTGAATTGCTTGCCTAAAAGTACTGGCGAGCTAACAATTTTAATATCGTAAGCACCAAAAACTCCCTCCTCAATATTTGAGGTATAAACTGTATCTCCAATTACAAAAACGTCATGTACATAAACATCATCTATAGTTCCTAAAAAAACTGGATTCCAAGGATCTGTTTTAAAATCTAATATAATTACACCTTTATTACTCCAATCTGCCCCTGCAATGTAACCTCTACCTAGACTATCAATAAATAAATTATGAGCAGTGTTAAATAAACCATTACTGTTTAAATTGTAATATTTTTCTTCCAAATTTGTGGAAGCTGGTAGTGGAGAAAGGTCAACAATGAGCAAACCACTATCTGCTTCGTTAGTGACATACAGATAATCTCCCCAAACCTTGAGATCTCTCCAAATAGTTTCCGGACCATAACTTCGATAAACTTCAAATGGGCTTTTTGGACTGGTTACATCTACAATACTGATCCCATCAAACAATCCAACCAATGCATATTCATTTCCTTGTTCATCAACATACCCCCAAACATCACTTAGCTTTTCTGTAAACCCAAAAACAGATAAAGAGTCTATTTTGTTCTGAGAATTAACACCCAAAAACAATGAAATAAAAAACACAAGCAGCTTATTCTTCATCAATTAAAATTATAGTCTTAGAACTAATTTAAAAAGAAAAGTAAACAACTTCGCTTTTTATCCTATTGATTGATTCTTTTTTCGGAAATTTGCACTTTAATTCAAGGAAATGAAAACTGTACTTATTGATTATGGAGCTGGAAATGTTCAATCCGTTAAATACGCATTGAATAGATTAGGAATTGAACCAATTCTTACAAAAGACCATGCTGTAATCAAATCTGCGGACAAGGTTATTTTCCCCGGTGTAGGTGCCGCAGATGCTGCTATGAAGCAATTAAAAGCGTCAGGACTAGATAAGTTAATCCCAACATTAACACAACCTGTTCTTGGAATCTGTGTGGGAATGCAACTGATGTGTAAAAGTTCAGAAGAAGGAAATGTAGCTTGTTTAGGAATTATTGACGCACATGTCAAGAAGTTTGAAAAAGGATTGAAAATACCCCACATGGGTTGGAATAATATTGAAGAAACAAAAACTAACCTATTTAGCAAAGCACATAATTTTCAACAAATGTATTTTGTGCACAGTTATTATGTGCCTGTGAACGAAAATACAATTGCGACAACAAACTATGGCATTCCATTTAGCGCTGCCATTCAAAAAGATAATTTTTACGCTGTTCAATTCCACACTGAAAAAAGTGGAGATATCGGCGAATCAATACTTAAAAACTTCTTAGAGTTATGATTATAATTCCTGCTATTGATCTTATTGACGCGAAATGTGTTCGACTAACGAAAGGTGATTACAACCAAAAAACAGTATACAACGAAAACCCACTAGAAGTAGCTCAAGAGTTTGAAGCTGCTGGATTCACACATCTTCATTTAGTTGATTTAGATGGTGCTAAAAGTGGACACATCGTTAATCATAAAGTTTTAAGCGATATTACTTCCAAAACTAATTTAAAAGTTGATTTTGGAGGTGGTGTTAAAACTGATGAGGATATTGAACTGGCATTTAACTGTGGTGCTCAGCAAATAACAGGAGGAAGTATCGCTGTTAAAAACAAACCGATTTTTGAGAGCTGGTTAAAAAAACACACTGATAAAATAATACTAGGTGCTGATGTGCACGATAATAAAATTGCCGTAACTGGTTGGTTAGAAACTACAAATTTAGATTTATTTGATTTTCTAAGAGATTATCATGCGAAAGGCGCTGTATATGTAATATGCACAGACATTTCTAAAGATGGTTTGTTGCAAGGAAGTTCAAACGAGCTTTACGCTCAAATAATGAAAGAATTCCCAAACATTAAATTGATTGCTTCTGGTGGAGTTACTTCAGAAGAGGATTTAATTCGTTTGGAGGAAATTGGTGTCTACGGTGCTATAGTCGGAAAAGCAATTTATGAAGGGAGACTTTCTTTAGAAACTTTACTAAAATATCACAAAGTAGATTAAAATGCTATCAAAAAGAATAATACCTTGTTTGGATATTAAAGATGGGCGGACTGTTAAAGGTGTAAACTTTGTTGGTTTGCGAGATGCTGGTGACCCAGTTGATCTTGCTGAATTATATTCTCAACAAGGTGCAGATGAGCTTGTTTTTCTAGACATCACTGCTACACATGAGAAAAGAAAAACTTTAATTAATTTAGTTACTCGAGTTGCTGAAAGAATTAACATTCCTTTTACTGTTGGTGGAGGAATTTCAGAAATACAAGATGCTTACGCGCTTTTAAAGGCAGGAACAGATAAAGTTAGCGTTAACTCAGCTGCCGTGAAACGACCTCAATTAATCAATGATTTAAGCGCTGATTTTGGAGCGCAGTTTGTTGTTGTTGCTATAGATGCTAAGTGCACTGAAGATGGATGGAAGGTTTTTTTAAGGGGAGGAAGAGATAAAACTGAATTAGATTTATTTGATTGGGCTAAAGAAGTTCAAGACAGAGGTGCTGGAGAAATTCTTTTCACATCGATGGATCATGATGGAACAAAAGCGGGTTTTGCAAATGATGAATTAGCAAAACTTTCAGAAAGTTTAGAGATCCCTATTATTGCCTCAGGTGGAGCTGGAAATATGGATCATTTTGTTGATACTTTTACAAAAGGAAAAGCTGATGCCGCACTTGCTGCAAGTATTTTTCATTTTAAAGAAATAGGCATACCCGATTTAAAAACTTACTTAGATTCCAAGGGAATCGCTACAAGATTGTAACTTAATATAAAATATTTGAGATGAAAGTTGATTTTACAAAAGGAGATGGATTAGTTCCAGTTATTGTTCAGGATAATAAAACCAAAAATGTTTTAATGCTAGGATATATGAATCAAGCGGCATTAACACAAACCTTAGAAACTAATAAGGTTACTTTCTACTCAAGAAGCAAAAACCGCCTTTGGACAAAAGGGGAAGAGAGTGGTAATTTTTTAAACTTAATTACGATTTCCAACGACTGTGATGATGACACACTTCTAGTAAAAGTTGATCCAGTTGGACCAACTTGCCACAAAGGAACAGATACTTGTTGGAGCGAAAATAATGCTTTAAATACCGTGCAATTTCTTGACAATCTAGAAAATACGATCTCTAATAGAATAAAAAACAACTCCGAAAAATCGTATGTTTCATCACTGGTGAAAAGTGGCATTAATAAGGTTGCTCAAAAGGTTGGAGAGGAAGCTGTAGAGGTAGTTATCGAGGCTATGGACAACAAAGATAATTTGTTTTTAAGTGAGTCTGCCGACCTACTTTTTCACTACCTAATTTTACTACAAGCTAAGGGGTATAAACTAAAAGATATAGTAGATGTACTAAAAGGAAGAGTAAAATAAAGTAGTAATTTACCTCATCACAATTAGGAACGACAGCAACGAAACAGCTTCTTTCAAATTGGTTAAAAAACAGTTTAGTTTTACAAAGACCTCTGCTAATTTTAAACTTATGAAAAAAGATTACAAAATGTATTGGAAAAAGAATGTTAGATTATTAATTATTCTACTAAGTATATGGTTTACTGTTTCCTTTCTTTTAGGAATTGTTTTCTCAGAACAACTTGATAAAGTTACATTTTTCGGATTTAAACTTGGATTCTGGATCTCTCAACAAGGCGCAATAGTAGTATACATTACAATTATCTTCGTGTACGTTAAGAAAATGAAAAAGCTAGATAAAGAGTTTGGTATTTCGGATGAGCCTGAAGAAGTAGCTGAACATTAAGGCAGAAGAAATTTAGCTATTGGGGTGTATTAAGGAAAAAAATCATTCCGATACGATAACCACACTTTTTGTTAACTTATTATATGCGTATATCTTATTATCTAATTTAATAGGAGCCATACATCCTATTAAATCACTGTTAACAATTGCTTTCACACCCGTTTCTTTTAGGTTTAAACTTGCTGAGCAAGAAGATCGATTTGAACTGATACTATAAAGAGGATAGGAATAATAACTAGGGGAAGAAGAATATAATTGATATTCAAAATTAAAAAATGTTCCACCGTCTAACAAAAATGACTCTCCCATTATAAACGTATTATTGTAATAAGGTTTTCTTACAACTGCTGGAATTGAGGTATAATTAACTGATGCTGAAAAAGATTCATTAAGTAAATCAGTGTATATAGAATCACGATATATGTAACTAACAAGTAACTTGTCTTCTCCATCACTCAAAATTCCTGTAAGTTTAGAATTAGTAGCATATATTTCATCTTTTCCAGACAAAACAACTACATCTTTAGCAGTTGTTAATTTACTCCAAAATGAAGCATTGGTAGAACCGTAAATGCTAGCTCCTGAATATATATAATACTTACCGCCTGTTTCGATTACTCTGGCACCGCCAAGAACCAGGATAAAACTAGAACTAGAGCTAAACGCAGTGGTGTTTTTAAAAACATATCCGTTTTTAAAACAAATAAAAGCAATATCATTAATTACTGTAAACGAAATTATTTCTCCATAACTAGAACTAGGGAAGTCAACAATACTATATGAAGAAAAAGAACTATTATTTACCTTATAAATATATTTTTCTGTAGCGAAGTATAATGATCCGTTAATTTCCTGCATTGGGCCTATTGGGTCATAGGTTACATATAGATCTCTAACTTTATCCACAGTATTATTGAATTCATTGATCTTATACACAGTAGAATTATCACCCACTAAATAAGCACTATTATTGTATACAAATGGATAAAAATCTCCATAGTAGCCCAAATTTATGGTGTTTATTGTAACATCTTTTTTTATTGTATCTTCTATTGTATCTTCTACTCCAAAGTCCTTTTCACAAGAGATAATAAAAATAAAAAATAATCCAAAAACCATTATTTTTTTAATCATAACAAATAACCAATTTTAAGATAAATACTAAGACTTTGCATTTGAACATAATCCCCCTCAACCTCACTGGAAGCTGATAAAGAATTATAATATAACTCATCTTTTTCAGAACCTTCAAAAACGTTAGTTGCAGATAAGGTAGCCATTGCAGTGATACCGTAATCAATCGTCAAAAATCCGGAAATAATGTACCTCTTACCAAATTCAACTCCCAAACCTAGGTTTGTATATTTAAAAACTGCTGTTTTAGAAAATGAGGTATTATAAAAGGGAGTACCAATAATAAAACTAAAGTGAGATCCTAAGGGTGCAATAATACCGCGTGATCTGTAATTATATATATTAAGTTTTAACTTAAGATCGAAACCTGAAACATAAAATTTAGGATCTACAGTACTAGTGTTAGAATTAGGAATAACTGTAGGATTCGGAGTATTGAACAATATCGAACCTTCCGGATCTTCAGAAGCTACTTCAGATTTAATATCACCTCCACTATAAAATAAATACCCTGCATCAATTCCAATTGTAAAAGACTTTCCTATCACTAATTCGTAACCTGGCCTAAAAGTGATGGAATGTTTTTTATTAATATTTGCATCACTTCTATAACTGAAATAATGATTAAGAAGTTCATCAGCATATGTTAAAGGGTGCCAGTTTACATCAATCGAAAGATGGTGCTTCTTACCCATATAACCTCCAGTTTGAGCGCTTACAAATACCGGAATGGCAAAAATAAAAAAAGCAACAATAATATTTTTAATCATTTTAAAAAATTACAGTAAAAATGTATCAAAAAACAAATCTGATCAAGACTAATATTAGCAGTCCTAGTAAAAGTGACCTGTTTATAATATTTACCTTTTCATTCAAAAATGAAGATAGATAACAAAAATAGAAAAAATCCATCTTAAAAATTGATTTTAATCCTATAAAAACTATTTTTACATTTAAATTAATTTACAATTGATGAAAAGTATAATTTACCTACTCTCTATAATTTCCCTTACGTCTTTAGGTCAAGTAGATTTCAACCATTATAAATCTCTAAAATGTCATGGCGAATTACCGTCCATTTTTATAACCTCATTGGAAAGTCAAGTTGAAAAAGAAGAAGACAAAATCATTAAGGGTGGCGATCGATATGCTGAAGAAAGGAGAAAGAAAAAATTTGCATTATCGGCTTCGTATAGTCTAAGGCAAATGATTTTGAATGGTAAAATATTATTTGGAGATCAGTTAACAAATTACGTTAATGATATCGCTAAGAATATATTAGTAAACTTCGATTTTAACCGTAAAAGTGAAATTGAGTTTTTCGTTGTTAAATCACCCTATGTAAATGCTTTCACAACAAACGGAGGTAAGATTTTTGTTTCTACAGCATTAATTTCTCAGTTAGAAACAGAAGCTCAACTTGCCTTCATCCTTGCACATGAGATTGCTCACTTTGAAAAAGGGCATGTATTAAAAGGATATCTTTTTAATAAAAAAGTAGAGGGTAGCTCACCTTCAAGATATTCAACTGAAAATTCTTTATTAAAAAAATCAGCATACAGTCAAGAAAAAGAAATTGATGCAGATACTAGAGGATTAGAAATATTTTTAAAATCGAAATACAACCAAAGTAGTATTCTCGGAGTATTTGATATTTTACAATTCAGTCATTTACCAATTGATGAGATCAAATTTAATCCTAGCAGTTATGAAAATAAATACTTTAAAATCCCAAAAGAGTATTTAATAGATACAACGAACGCAATTGTACCATTAGAGAATGATGAAAAATCAACCCATCCTAGTGCTGAAATAAGGTCTGCCGAAATAAGTAAATTACTTAAAAAAACTAAATCGAAAAAAAATTCTCATTTCCTATTGGGTAAAAAAAGATTTCTAGAAAATAGGAATCTTGCTCGTTTTGAGCTTTCACAAATTCTTTTAGACAAAAGAATGTATCAAGCATTATTGTATAATAATTATGTACTTTCTAAGGAGTTCCCCAATAGTTATTTTATCGATTATACAAATAGTAAAGCATTATATTTTTTAAGCAAGTACAAAATAAGACATAAGAGTGATGAGGTAATTTATGATTCCGATGAAATTCAAGGTGCTTCACAATCTTTATATTATATGGTAGAAGAAATGCCTCGTAAAGATTTTTCACTTTTGGCTGTTAGTTACATTTGGAAATGCTTTAAGAAACATCCCAAAAGTTTAAAACTAAAGCAACTTACCTCTACAATATTAAATGAAATTGTAGTTGAAACTGAATTAAAAGATGATGATTTCCGTAGAATATCTCCTGAAGAATATATCGCGCAACTAAGAGGGAAATATGATCAGGAAAATGAAAAACCTGAAGAAGAAAACCAAGAAAATTTAGATACTTATACTAGAAGTAGTAAATATATCAATATCGAGAATCAGAGAAAAGAAGATGAAATTAATGAAATCGTAGTTTTTAATAATAAAGATTCTGTATCAGATAATTATTCGATCACTGGTAGTGAGAAAATTGGATTTATTTTCGTCGAACAATTAAAAGACTCTGCTTTTTCTGAAATATTTAATTTAGCTATTGCTAATGAACACAAAGAAAACTCAGATAAGGATAAGGATAAGGATAAGGATAA
>MDTF01017232.1_pt1 | contig 20985 bp, 21 predicted proteins | sample 811191 | NCBI WGS metagenome assembly MDTF01 (sample SAMN05326649, study PRJNA326480) | marine metagenome | isolation source: seawater | place: Southern Ocean | collected 2011
ATGGCCAGGAAAAGTCTAGTTCTACAATTTTAATTAACATCGGCATTAAATTAATTAGTTTCATATTTTTATGAAGCTTAACAAAGGATGCTAGTATGTTTTTAAGATCTACTTTAATACTAATAATATCAGTTTTTACATTTAATGCTTTGGCAATAGAAAATTGCAAGTGGGATAATAAAAAAGGAATACCATGCGTAACAGTAAGCAAAACCCCTAATACTTCTATATTTAGTCAAGAGGGTATAAACAAAACAATTATAACTAAACAAGAAATTATTAATTCTGGAGCAGTAGATACAAATGACGTATTAAAACTTATTCCTGGTCTTGATGTTTTTCAATCAGGGCAAAAAGGACAACAAACATCAATATTTACTAGAGGAGCAGAGTCTAATCACACGCTTGTTCTTTTAAATGGCATTGCAATAAATGATCAATCAGCAACAGATGGCCTTCATGATTTTGGTCAAGACTTTGTGCAAACAATTCAACAAATTGAAATTTATAAAGGAGCAAATGGTGCACACTTTGGCCCAAGTGCTATTGCTGGAGCAATTAATTTTATAACAGATGTGGATTACACGAATAGTTATTCTGCAAGTAGTGCTTTTTTGGAAAACGGTTTAAGAAATAATTCCGTTGATGGTAATTATAGTGAAATTACAGATAATGGTTGGCATTTAAATTTAAAAGGTTCAACTAATCATAGTGAGACTAACAGTGCTATCGCTAAAGGGAATGAAGATGATAGTGCCAAAAATTATCAAGTTAATTTAAATGCTATAAAATGGATCAATGATAATTTAAAATTTAAATCAACTGCATATTCAAGAAAAACTAAAGCTGATTATGATGGAAGTGCTACAGCTGAAAAAGGATATGTAGCAGATAATAGAATGTACACATTACAATCAGGTTTAGAGCATAAATCTATAAATTCTGAGAGTGGTTTAATTTTTCATTATCACAACTATGATAGAGAATATGATAACGCTACATACTTAGATGAATATGATAGTGAATCATTTGTTGTTAAAGGTGAACGAAGTATTAAATTAAATAATAAGATTTCATTTGGATACGGTAGTGAATATAAATATGATTGGGGTGCTTTTGAAAACAGAGGTGGTTATACAGCCTCAACAAAAGGTCATATGAAAGACTTGGGTGTTTTTGTTAATACGGGATATAAAATTAATGAAAATCAAATATTGTCAATTTATGGTAGGAGTGATGACCACAATACAGCAGGTACAAATGAAACTTATAAATTAAATTATACACAGTTTCTAGGTAAGTTTAAATTTGGCGGAACACATGCTACGGGCTTAAGAAATCCATCTTTGTATGAATTGTATGGTTCTGATAATTCTGGAATTGGAGGAAATACCAATTTAAATCCTGAGAAAAGTAAGACTAATGAGTTATATGGTGAATATAATTTTTCTGAAAAATTAAAATTTACTTCTACTGCTTATAGAGCAACAATATTTGATCGTATTGAGAGCAATGGAGCGTACACAAAACATGAAAATTATCAAACTGATTTAAATCAGGAAGGGGTAGAAAGTGAATTGTTCTTTAAAAGAAAGAATGAAGATATTTCATTATTTACAAATTTTTCAAAAAGTAAAAAAGTAAATGGAAATGCTCAAGCAAGAAGACCCGATCTATCTTATGGAGCAAATTATACAAAGAAGTTTAAGTCTAGTGTATATGGTCCATTTAATTTAGGCTTAAATTACAAATATACAGGTCGATTTCTTGATTATGATGGTAGCGGCAATTCCATGCAAAAAAGTACAGACCTGATTGATCTTTCAATTAAAAAAAATTGGCTTGGTAATATTGTTTCTTTGAATCTTACGAACCTGCTGAATGAAAGATATGAAAAACCTGCAACCTATAGTCAAGATGGAAGACAATTAAGAATTGGGTTTAGAAAAACTTATTAACTTTAATAATTGTAATTGATTACAGATTTAATTTTATAGACCTTGTAATCAATTACACTATTAGTTATTATAAATTATAAATTATGAATTATTTGAAAATTTCAATAGGAATATTTGTGGCTTTAGCAGCTAGCAGATTTATTCCACATCCACCAAATTTTACTAGTTTGATAGCTTTAAGCTTCTATATTCCGACAATTTTAGGAATTAGGTATTTACCAGCTTTAATTGTAAGCTTTATAATAACAGACCTTGTTATAGGTTTTCATGGGGTTACTTTTTTTACGTGGGGTAGCATAATTGTAATTGGCTTAGGTTCTAAATTTTTTACGTCAAATATTTTTAGCAGAATTGGTGGAGCATTATCAGGTGTACTCGTATTTTACATAGTCACAAATTTTGGTGTTTGGTCACTAGGGGGTTATGGATATACTCTTCAAGGTTTAATTGTGTGTTACACATTGGGATTGCCATTTTTAGGAAATACATTGATTTCAACAATATTATTTTCATCAATAATTGAGGCAATAATTAAACAAAAAGTTTTCTTAAAAAAAGTTTAGTTGCTTTACAAAAGACCTTTTAAAATATCTGTTGGAAACAAATCATAATAAATAATAATATATAAATTATATATGAAAAAAATTTATAGTATTGAAGAGCAAAATTTGAGCCTAATCACAATTAAGAAAATTAAAAGAATAAAAATAAATAAAAAAAATATTTCGAAAATAAACTGCAGTAATCAAAATATAAACTATCAAGTAAAAATATATTTTGATTCTTTTTTTAATAATAAAAAAAATATTAAAAGAAATAGTAAGTTATATTCGTCTTTTTTTTTAAATTCATCTTTTGCAAAAAATAATTTAGGTAATTTTTATAAACAAGATAAAAAATATAAAGAGGCGATAAAACATTATTTAATTGCTCTTAAAAAAAAGGATGACACATTAAATTTTTCTGTTGATATAAAAAAAATACTTAAAATGAAAAATCTTGCTAAAGATGAAAATAATTATTTTAAATTAATTCAACTTTTAAATAATATAATTATTAATCTAAACTTAAGCCAATTTGTTACCTTTAATAGACCACATTTTTCTGAAGCCTATACGTTAATTGATAAGTTGCTTCCCAAACTTGAGATTTTTAAGAAAAATATTACTAAAAATTTTTATTTGAAAAAATTTAAAATTACAAAACTATGTGAGTTTTTAAAAGAGGATATAGAAAAAAAATTAAGAAAACCAAATTATGATAATATTTTTTATAACCTCGGTTTTTGTTATCAAAAAATAAATAAAATAGGTAATGCTATTAAATATTACAAATTAGCAAATCATCTTGAAGGATCGCAAAGATATAATCATAATTTATTAGAATGCTTTTATTTAAATAAAGATAAAAATTATTTTTTAAATCTTTGTAGAAAAATGAAGAATAAAAAAATATTTGATTTTAATTCATTTGCAATTTCAAATTATGCATCTAATCAGCTAGATATTAATAATAATTATAAATTTTGCAGTAATCCTATTAATTGTGTTACAAACTTTGACTTAATTGAGGACAATAGTTTGAATAGCTTTGATTTACGAAAAATAGAAAAAGATATTTTAAAAAAAACAAATAAGGTAAACACTCCTGTTGTAATTGGATTTAAATCACTTGGAAATCTTTATGATATCAAAACTTCATCAATAGATAATTTAAAAAAAATTATCAAAAAATATGTAAATATTTACAAGAATAAATTTGAAGAAAAAAATTCAATCTTAATAAAAGATTGGCCAAAAAAATATAATATTAACGCGTGGTATATAAGGTTGAAAAGTGGTGGTCAAGTTATGTCCCACATACACGATGGTTGGTTGAGTGGTGTTATTTATATAAAAAAAACAAGCAAAAAAAAATTAAATTTTACTAGCGAAGGAGAATTAGAGGTAAATTATAGATTTTCAAATTTAAAAAAATTCAAAAAAAATTTATTCAGAAAAACTATTTTAGTTAAAGAGGGTAATCTTGTATTATTTCCATCGTCTCTTCCACATAGAGTTATACCCTACAAAGGTTCCCAAGAGAGACTATCTATTGCTTTTGATATGAAGCCGTTAAGGTAAAAATTTTTTGAAACCCGCTTTGAATACTTTTAAAACATATTCAATATCTTTCATTGAGTTTTGATAAGATAAAAAAATAGCCCCATTTTTTGATAAGAAAATACCATGGCTATAAACATATTCTCTAAATTTATTTATTTTTTTTATTTTATTTTTTTCGACTAAGTCTTTTTCAAATTTATTTTTAACATCCTTATTGGAATAAATAATTCTAAGGATTGATGAATATCGTACGATTTTTAAATCTAACCTATTTGTAGAAATAAATTTATTTAATTCAGTTGATAGTCTTTTTGATAAGTTATCTAATTTATTATAAATTTTACTCTTATTTTTAAATATATATTTAATCGTGTTATGCCCCAGATGAGAAGAAAAAGGATTTAAAGAATAAGTACCTCCAAAAAATACATTATTATTTTTTTTATTTAATAGTTTCTCAATTTTTTTTGTTATACCAATAATTCCAATAGGTACACCACCTCCAAAAATTTTTCCAAACGTTAAGATATCTGGGGGAGTCTTTAGTTTTTTGTAGGCAGATAGCTCTGGCAATCTCATGCCAGTAATCATTTCATCAAAACATAACAAAATATTATTTTTTTTACAGTAGTTAAAAATCAACTTTATATACTGTTCACTTTTTTTAAGTGGCAGACTTTGTTGTATTGGCTCAATTATGAGTATTGCAATTTGTTTTTTATTTTTATCTAAAATTTTTTTACTATTATCAAAATCATTGTATGGAATAACAATTGTATTTTTGTGGTTTATAAGCCCATTCGATAGAAGTTTTTTTTTTTTACATTTACTGTCTTTACCAGAATATAGTAATTCATCAACAGATCCGTGCCAGCTTCCTGATACCATAGCGATTTTGTTTTTTTTGGTTATTGCTCTAGCAATCCTCAATGCTTTCATGTTCGATTCTGTACCAGTTGCACACATTATAAATTTTGAGTATTCTGGGTATATCTTTTTTAATGTTAATGAATAATTTTCTACAAAATTATTTATTAATGAATAATTTGATCCAGTATTTTTTAAATCATTTAATGATTTTTTGTATATTGAGGAAGTATGACCAAGCAAAAGAGATCCTGACGCATAACTAAGATCTAGTAATTTTTTGTTACCTATATAAATGTATTTGCCATTGGCCTTAGTAGCTTTTATTTTATTTGTAGGATTTTCATTATATAAGTAGTTCATTACCTTAATTATTTAACATTTAGTATTAAAAATTCAAGCGATACTTAGGTTTTTTATATTTGTCTTTACCGTTCATAAATTGAACTGTATGTTCAATTTATGAACACAAATAATGAAGACGAAGAACATTTTGCAATATTACGAAAAATTGCAAATAAACCAGAGGTGAGTCAAAGAGTTATGGCTCATGAGTTAGGGTTTAGTTTGGGCAAACTAAACTATTGTTTAAAAGCATTAAAATCCAAAGGTTTAGTTAAGATAAAAAGATTTAAAGAAAACAAAAAAAAGATCACTTATTTGTATGTTTTAACCCCTAGCGGAATTTCTGCAAAAACTAAAATTACTATAAATTTTATGAAAAGAATGATGAATGAATATGACGTATTAAAATCTGAAATCAAAAGTAAGCAAGTAAAAAAAACATTAGATAAAGATTTATTATAATGAATAAAATTGGACATAATAGACCCCCACTAGATCCTAGCGACACTATAAGAAAAAATATTAATAGAAGAAAAGTTATAGTAGACGAAGGTATAAAACTTTTTAAGGGATCCCCATTACCAACATGGATAGAATTAAGTTTAATTGATGTTTGTAATAGATCGTGTAGTTTTTGCCCAAAATCAGATGAAAAAGTTGCACCTGATACATATCAAAAAATGTCAAAAAAATTAATAGATAAACTTCACGATGATTTAAAAAAAATTAACTATCAAGGAGCTATAACCTTGTGTGGTTATGGTGAACCTTTATTACATAAAGAAATTGAATATATCTGTAAAAAACTATCTAAAGTTTCTACAGTAGAGATAGTTACAAATGGTGATCCATTAAACTATAAGGTTATACAAAAATTATATAATGCAAACTTGTCTAGATTGTTAATCAGTATGTATGATGGGCCAGAACAAATCACTAAATTTAAAAACATGATTAAAAAAAGTAACGTTCCTGAGGATTTTGTTATATTGAGAGATAGATGGTATACCGAAACAGAAAATTTTGGTGTAAAACTTACTAATAGAGCAGGAACTATATCTACAGGTAATCAAATAGCAAATGATGTTCATACTGTTTGCTATTATCCATCATATCAATTCCTGATAGACTGGAATGGAGATATTTTTTTATGCCCACAAGACTGGCAAAGACGTCAAGCTATGGGAAATATGATGCAAGAAGAGGTTTTTGAAATTTGGACGTCTAAAATAATGAAAAAATACAGAGTAGATTTATTGAATGGAAAACGTGTAAATAATCCATGTAAAAGTTGCAATGCCACAGGAACATTACTAGGCATTAATCATGCCAAAATATGGAGAGAGAAATATAAAATTTAGATTATTAATTTTTTATTATAAGAGCTTGGCCAGTAGGTATTTGGAAGATATATTCTTTCTTATTTTTAAAAAATTTATCAATAATTTTTTTTGTATCTAAATAACTTTGGCTACCATAATCATCAAATATAATTATTCCATTTTTTTCCATTTTTTTATAAAAAAAATTCAAACAATCCAATGTAGGTGTTGCAGAATTAAGATCTATTGATAACCATGAAATTTTTTTTGGATTATTAAATTTTCTAAAATTTTTATTAATATATCCCTTATTGAAAATGATTTTTTTTTTAAATTTTGCCAAATTTTTTTTGGTCTGGCCTAATTTTAAATTAGACCATTTTCCAACACTTGAATGTTCATTTTTTAATAAAAACTTCTTATCCATTCCCGACCAAGAGTCATACAAATAAAATCGATATTTCTTTTTTTTAAATAATGATAAAATATAATAAATTGACATTCCATCTGCCACACCGCACTCTACAAAATTCTTATTTTTAACATTTGTATTTTGAATAAATAAAGCACTCCAAAATAAAATATAATGTCTCCATCTTAGGCCATCTATTATCTCATCTTGATTTGGTTCATTCTCGTATTGTGAGAGCTTGAAACTATTATTTTTTACATTTTTTTTAAAATTATTGTGTACTTCCAAAAATTTTTTATTTTCTTTTGAGGAAGAGATATTCTCTAGAAACCAGGGAGGCTGGTTGCCAGTTGTAATTAAGCCCCAGCCTTTGAAGGTATTAAATGGATTTTTATTAAATAAAGCACCGTATATCTTTACTGTTTTGGGAAAATTGTTCCAAAAAAAATATTTAATTTTTTTTATATTCATTTAAATAATCTATAAAATTTTTTATTCATTATCAATAATATACCTTTTAATTTCATTCATTGAAACTTCAATTCCAATTGGGTTCCAATGCGTGTCATCTCTCCAGAAAACAAATTCATTATTTTTAATTCTGTTCAATGATTCTTTTTTTAATATACTCGTTAAGCTATAAACAGGGATACCTAAACTAGAATATTCTTTTTTTAATAAATTGAAAGCAGCATTGTGGTTTATTTCTTTTCCAAAGAAAGATGAATAAATTCTATATTTAGTAGGAATAAGAATAATTCCTTTAATTTTTTTTAATAAATACTGGTCATTAAAAATATAAGTGTTCAAATCATCTTTGATTTGAGTATTTAATATATATGGATTATAAAACCCAACTTCTTTATTATTTATTAAAATACTTTGGGTTTTTTCTACTATTTGTAGGTTTTCATTAAAAACTTTCTTTTTATAAAATTTATAAGCAAAATTAAAAATCTTTTGATTAATTTTGTGTGATTGTTGCCTTATTATTTTAAAAAAAGTTTGATTAGATGGATATATTTTTGTCAAATAGATATCTTTGTAACTTTCAAATGTTTGATAAAAAATCCACGATTTGTAGAAAAACTTTTTTAAGATTTTTTTATTATCTTCGTCATTTAACTTTGTATTTTCAATGTCATCTAAAAAATCGTTTTTGATATAAAAATCATTACCCTCAAAATAGAATATGTAAATTGACACATTATCTTTTAGTTCTTTCTTAAATTTTATTAATAAATTTTCATAATTTTCTGGACTTCCAGGGTATGCTATATTTGCAACTTTTCTTTTTAGTTTTTTTGATAACACAGATGAAGGCATGTCTTCTTGAGAAACACCATTCGCTACTATAAATGAGTCGCCTACAAGAATAATTTCAGCATCATTTAGACTGACATTATTCCTTAACCCAAACTTATCAGTTTTAAAAAAAACAGATCTTGGTTCTTTAATGTTCTCAATATTTCCATTATGAAAACCTCTACCTAATGAATATATATCACCATAAGGCATTTGCACTTTATCGCTAATATTTCTTTTATATAAATTATCTGTTTTCCATTTTTCATGAGGTCTATAAAAAATTTCTTCAGATTTGTAATCACTCAATATGAAACTTGTTAAAATAGTAGAAATAGTAATTAAAATACTAAGAATTACTATTATTTTCTTATCTTTAATTAAAACTACGACAATTAAAGAAATAATAAAATCTATAAATATAGGTAGAGCTAAATTAAAAATACAAAAGAAAATTAAAAAAAAATAAAATAATTCCAGAAGATAAGAATTTATTTTTTTCATTGAAACTAATCTAACTCAAATTGATTTTTATAATCTCTTTTATTTTGTTTTTTTTGATTTGCTTTATCTAAATAACAATTACCTATTATTAATTTATCTAAGTCAGTTCCCATAAAACAATTAAACGCATCTATTGGAGTATTAACTATTGGCTCCCCCCTTATATTAAATGATGTGTTTACAACCATAGGGCAACCTGTTTTTTCCTTGAATTTTTCGATAAGTTTGTAATATTTTTCATTGGTTTCTTTATGAACAGTTTGAATTCTTGCTGAGTAATCAATGTGTGTAACAGCTGGTATCTCTGATCTTTTGACATTCAACTTTTTAATACCAAAAAGTTTTTCCTGCTCTTCATTCATTCTAATAATCTTATTTTTTTTAACATTTGCAACAAAGAGCATGTATGGACAATCGATATCTATATCAAACCATTGCTGTAAATCGTCTCTTAGAATTGATGGAGCAAAGGGACGAAAACTTTCTCTATATTTAACTTTTAAGTTTAAAGTTTTTTGCATATCGGGCGATCTAGGGTCCCCTAAGATCGACCTAGCTCCTAAAGCTCTTGGACCAAATTCCATTTTGCCCTGAAACCATCCTATTATTTGTCCTCTAGATAAATCCTCTGCGGTTTCATTTATTATCTCTTCATCATTTAAAACCTTAAACTTTGCATCACATTTTATTAAATCATCTTCTATTTGTTTTTGAGAGTATTCTGGCCCTAAATATGAACCTTTCATATCGTCATTCAAATTTATTACTCTAGATTCATTTTGTTCTATGTGCCAAAATGCTAAAGCAGCTCCTAGAGAACCACCGGCATCTCCAGCTGCAGGTTGTACCCAAATTTTGTTGAATATTTTTTCTTTCAAAATTTTTCCATTAGCTACACAGTTAAGAGCAACACCACCAGCAAGACATAAATTAGATATATTAAATTCTTTTCTTAACGATTGAGCAAATTTAACCATTATGTCCTCAGTTACTTTTTGAATAGATGCGGCTATGTTCATATGAAATTGTGTTAGTTCCTCAGTTTTAGACTCTCTAGGTTTTTGACCGAATAAATCATGAAATTTTTTATTTGTCATTGTCAATCCTGTTGCGTAATTAAAATATTTTTGATCTAACCAAAAAGTGCCATCTTCTTTAATATCTAATAAATGGTTTACTATTTTATCAACATAAATTGGTTTGCCGTAAGGAGCCAAACCCATTAATTTATATTCTCCACTATTAACTTTAAATCCCGCATAATAAGTAAAAGCAGAATAAAGTAAGCCTAAAGAATGTGGAAAATGTATTTCTTTTTTAATTTCAAGATTATTATTTTTACCAATTGCTACTGTAGTTGTTGCCCATTCACCAACACCGTCTGCTGTTAAAACAATAGCCTCTTCAAAAGGTGATGGAAAAAAAGCGCTTGCTGCATGACTTAAATGATGGTCTGAAAAAAAAATTTTATTTTCATCATTAAAAGCTTCGTCGTGAAGTTTTAAATTATTAAAAAGAAGTTTTTTTTGAAATAATTTTTCCTTTAACCAAATAGGCATAGCCTTACAAAAAGACATAAAACCCTTAGGAGCAAAAGCGACATAAGTCTCTAGCAATCTTTCAAATTTTAAAAATGGTTTCTCAAAAAATATTATTTGGTCTATTTCAGTAATTTTTATTTTTGCATATTTTAGTACAAATTCGATCGCGTTAAATGGATAGCTAGAATCATGTTTTTTTCTAGTAAACCTTTCTTCTTGTGCAGCAGCTATGATTTTACCATCAATTAGGAGTGTAGCGGCACTATCATGGTAAAAAGCAGATATACCTAAAATAGTTTTCACTTAAAAAATTGTGTAGATAAAAGGAGCAACTGCTGAACCTTGAGTTAAAATTATTAATCCTCCGAATAACACTAAAACTAGCAAGATTGGCAACAACCAATATTTTTTTCTAATACTTAAAAATCTTAAAAATTCTTTAATAAAACTCATATTTAAAATTGGTTTTTCATTTCACTTTTTACAGTATCTCTTTTAATCCAATAGGTTTTTTTATTATTTTTATTCAAATTTAATACATCTTTTCCCAATATTCTAAGTAATAATGAAATTGGTGTAATAACAATAAAAAAAATTACACCCATTACAATTGGAGAAATGAAGTTACCCAAAAAAATTCCAAATCTGAACCAAATTATATTCAATGGTAGCAGTATTTTAGAATTTATCAATCCTAGCAGCAAAAATATTAAAGAAATAATTAGTAGCCAGACTCTTATATTATTACCACTTAAAAGTGGAAATAATGAAATGATTAAAAAAACAAAAAAAAACACTAAACCAAAACTACGATTTGATGAGAGCTTTATATTTTTATTCATTATTCAATGTAGGGTTTTCAAAATAGTTATTATTTATTAATTATAATACTTCTATCATATAATAGTTTCTTATAAAATTCTCTTATATTGATCTGGAATAATATTTTTTTTATTATAAATCTTTGATAAATTCATAATCCAATTTGGATTTTTAATTATTATTCTTGCGATTGTTATAAAGTCTATTTTTTTTTCTTTGAATATTTTTTTTATAGTTAAATATTTTGTGAGCATTCCGCTTGTTGTTGTTGTCATTTTGGAATTAGTTTTAATTTTATGTGACATTTTAATCCTAAAAGCTTCACTTTGTTTCATTTTAGTAATTGGTATAATTCCACCACTTGAAACTGAAACATAATCTAATCCAATTTTTTTTAACTTTTTTGTTAGTAAGATTGAATCTTTGATATCTATACCATCTTTTAAATGGTCAGTACCAGTAATTCTAGCACCAAGTATCTTTTTTTTTGGCCAAATTTTTCTTATTTCGCGAGACACTTCAGTCAATAATCTGGATCTATTTTCAAAATTTCCTCCATATTTATCTTTTCTTTTATTTGAGATAGGAGAAAAAAATTGGTGTAATAAATATCCATGGGCCATATGTATTTCAAGACAATCAAAATTAACCTTATTAGCTCTTTTAGCGGTATTTTTAAAATCTTTGATAATATTTTTAATTTGTTTTTGACTTAAGGGTAGTGGGTTTGGCCATTTTCTATCTTTTTTAATAGGTGAGGCAGATACAGTTTTCCAGGAATTATATTTTGATAGAGGAGTATTGGCTTTCAACCAAGGTATTTCACTAGATCCTTTTCTTCCAGCATGTGATATTTGAATTCCATATTTAACTTGATTTTTATTCTTTAAATCTGCAATTAGCTTTTTTAGACTTTTTTCGTGAGCATTATTATATAAACATAAATCTGATGGAGTTATTCTTCCAGTTTTGTTGATTGCTGTAGACTCCAACATAATCATACCAGCACCTGTTGAGGACAGTTTTTGTAAATGTGTATAATGCCAATTTGATGGACAACCATTTAAAGCAGAGTACTGACACATTGGAGAAATAACTATTCTATTTTTAAGTTTAATTTTACCAATTTTAATTTTTTTAAATATCATTTTTTATTACAACAAATTCATTATGAGGATGAAAAATTGCCTTAGGATAAGACCAGTATGTTTCTATAAAATTTTTTTTTAATGCTTTGCCAAGTTTAGGAAGGTGAGGAACACCATCACTATCTATCATCGCGGTCATTGGTGTTGCAAACCTTAACCATTCACCAGTTTTTTGCTCATTATAAATAAGCCTACAATAAAGAGCAATTGCAGGATGGACCAATTTAAATTGAGGACTAATTTTCTTATAAAATTTTTGAAGAGTGGTTGGAGAAGTAAAATCAAAATCTTTTAATTTTACTCTGTATAAATTGATTGGCTTTGGGAAATTTCTATAAGAATAGTTATTTTTTTTAAAAATATCATCTATCCAGGGGCTAGATATAATTTTTTTTTTTTTTAAAATTGATAGGCACTGATTTGTGTCTTTTAATTCTATTGAAGCAATTTTTTTCCAAAGTTTAAATTTTTTTTTAATTTTAGATTTAATTTTTTTTTTCATTATTTTACTTATTTTAATAAATATTATGTGCATTATAAGCGAATTAAATATAAATATAAATAATAATATATTAAAAAATTAGAATACTGAAGATTATTGAATGAAAGATTTCACTATAATATTACTTATTAAAGATAGACCAGAGTTTTTTGAGAGATGGGTTGATTATACAATCTTAAAAAAACCAAATTATTCTATACTTATTTCTGATGGAGGAAAAAAAAAAATTGATAAAAGTGAGCTATTAAAACTCTCAGTGAATAAAATTAAATATAAATATAAAAGATTTAGTTACGATAAAAACTATCGTCAATTTTGTAAAAAAATATATCAATCATTAAAAATTTGTAAAAGTAAATATGTTTCTTTATGTGCAGATGATGATTTTTATATTAATGAAAGCTATTATAGAGGTGTCAATTTTTTGAAAAAAAATAAAAATTATGTTTGCTACGGTGCTAAAATGATAACTTTTGGAGCTTCTAACAAATACGATATTGTAAATTCTATACCAACAAATTTTAACACAATGTATAAAAATCATAAAATAAATGATAATTCTTTATCATTAAAAGATAGATTATTTTTTTTTTTAAAAAATTCGAATTTTGTAATTTTTCATTACATCATTAAAAGAGAGACTTTAAAAGATGCATATAAAAAGATATTAAAATCTAATTTAACAATTCCAAATTTAATAGATATCTATGCAAACTCGCTGATTTATTGTAAGGGATTGGTAAAAACTTCTAATGAAATTACAAGAATGAAACAATATCATACTTCAAGTGATGCCAAGTCTAGGGACATGAGTATTACGCTTGTTGATAATAAATTTTTTAAAGAAAATCAAGAATTGATAAATAAATTAATAAAACATGTGTCGCCAAAACAAAAAAAAAATAAATCTTATATTAAAAGAGAAATTGAAAAAAATTTTCATGAACATTATTTGAGAGGCAAAAAAGCTTATTTAAAAAAAAATAATGATTTTAAAAAAATTTTAGTAATTACATTTATTAAAAATCTAATAATGTCAAAAAATATAAATAATATTTATTATTATTTTAAAAAGAGAAAAATGATTAGCTATTTTAAGAAAAAATTTTCTAAAATAACTGATAAAAAAATCAAAGAAGAGGTAAACCTAATTTTAAAATTTTTTTTACAAAAAAAAATTAATTTAAATTTGAAACTTAACCATAAAAATTAGAGTAAAGGTTAATTTTAATATATTGTCTTTTTCAACAACAAAGTATATTAGTTATTACATTAGTCATGATCAGCCTTATTAATATTCTTATTCAAAGCTCATTTAAATTTGGAAAAAAGCAAATATTATTGATATTTTTTCTTATTTTATCATCGACTTTTGTTGAATTAATTGGATTGTCTTTAATTATTCCAGTTATAAGTGTTTTTATTGACCCAAGTATTTCAGAAAAATATTTAGATATATTGGGAATTACTTTTGTGAAAAAAGAAGAATTTTTAAAATTAATTATCATCTTATTTTTATTTGTATTTTTGTTCAGATATGCAATCACGGTTATTTCAGAATATTTAATAGTTAGATTTTCAAAAAACTGGGAGATTGACCTGATACAAAAATTATTAAAACATCAATTTAGTAAACCCTGGATAGATGTATTAAAAACTCATGAACCATTAATCAAAAGTATTGCTGTTGATATTCCAGTTTTTATCCATCAAGGCATAGTTGGGGTGATGAATATGTCAAGGGGATTAGTAATTCTAATTGGTATATTTGCATTTTTAATTTACGAAAAAGGTTTAATGTCTGTATTTTTAATCGTAGGTTTTGCAATAATATTTTATTTCTTACTAAAAATTTCTAAAAGTTTTTTAGCTAAAATATCAAAAAATTTCAATTATAGATCTACAATAAAATTTAATTTAACTAATGAAATTACTAATGGTTTTAAAGAAATTAAGATTCAAAATATAAAAGATTATTTCCTGAAAGAATATAGAAAGAATGAAAAATCAATTGCTAAAATAGAAATTGTTAGAAAAATTTGCACAATATTACCTAAAATAATTATTGAACTAATAAGTTTAGCTGTGCTTTTATCTATTGCTTATTTAAATAGTGATAATGCAAAAGAATTAATTCCTTTTTTAGGTCTTTTAACTTTTATAATATATAGAGCTCAACCAGTGATGGCTAGTGTAGCTTCAATAGCTGCCTCACTTCAGTTGTATGAGATGCAAATTTATAATGGAGCAAAAATTTTAAATTCAGCACTAGAGTTTGATAATCAAATTGAGAATGTAAAATTTGAAATTGACGATTTCAACATTCAAGAAGACTCAGTAATAAAATTAAAAGATTTGAATTTTTCCTACAATAAAGATGCTAACAATGAAAATATTTTTGAAAATTTAAATATTTCTCTAAAATTTGGAAGTATTTATGGTCTTGTTGGAAAAAATGGATCTGGAAAAAGTACATTCGCAGATTTAATTACAGGATTATTAAAACCAAAAACTGGAGAAATTTATTTAGACAATAAAAATATTAGGGAGTTTATTCATTCATGGAATAGTTCAATATCATATTTATCACAATTTTTTTATTTATTTGATGATACAATAAAAAACAATATAACTCTTAGTTCAAGAATTGATGATAAATATTCTGAAGCAAAATATCAAAGAGCACTTAAAATTTCTAATTTGCAAGATGAATTAGATAAGTTTACAGACAAAGATAGTACATTTTTAACTAACTCTGGAAAATTTCTGTCTGGTGGTCAAAAGCAAAAGATAGCAATTGCAAGACTAATCTATAAAGGATCAAAAATAATAATTTTAGATGAACCAACTGCTTCTTTGGATCAAGTGTCGTCAGAATTAATGATGAAAATGCTCCAAGAATTAAAAAAAGATAAACTTATAATAATAATCTCTCACTCTAGCAAAATTTTGAATGAATGTGATGAAATATTAAAAATAGAAAAAAAAAATATAATTATTTCAAATAAATGAAAACAAAAAATTATGCTCCAATAATTCTTTTTGTACATAGGAGGTTAGATACACTTAAGCAAGTAATTAAAAATTTAAAAAAAAATAAACTTTCAAAATTATCTGATATTTACATATTTTCAGATGGATATAAAAATTTAAATGATAAAAAAAATGTATTAGCAGTAAGAATGTATCTTAAAAATATTCAAGGCTTTAAAAATAAGAAAATTATTTTAAGAAATAAAAACCTAGGCTTAGCAAAGAATATTATTTCCGGTACATCAAAAATTTTATCATTAAAAGGTAAGGGTATTATAATTGAGGATGATATAATTGTATCACCAAATTTTCTTACCTATATGAATTTATGTTTAGAAAAATTCAAAGAAGAAAAAAAAATATGGCACATAAATGCATGGAACTATAATATTAAAAACATTAAGTCTAAAGAAGATGTTTTTTATTGGAGAGGCATGCATTGTTGGGGTTGGGCTACATGGCTTGATAAGTGGAAGCATTACAAAAAGAATCCAAAAAAATTATTAAATACATTTACCGATAAAGATATTAAAAGATTTAATTATGAAGGAAATTATAATTTTTGGCGACAAGTTATTAATAATTATAAATCAAAATTAAATAGTTGGGCTGTTTTCTGGTACGCAACTATCCATAAAAATAAAGGGTTATGTGTAAGCCCTAGAGAAAGCTTAACTTTTAATATTGGGCATGATAATTATGCAAGTAACACTTTTATTAACTATGGTACAAATGACATTTATTGTTTTAAGAAATTTCATAAGAAAAATTCTTTTAAGTTTCAAACTGAACTGAATGAAAATGTCAAAATTTATAATCAAATAAAACGGCACATAAAAATAAAAAAGATTAAAAATTTATTTCTTAAATTTACAGGTTTAGGAAGAGTAATTAATTTTAATTGATAGCTTTAAGGGAATCAAATATTTTTTTGATATCAGATTTGATTTCACCTTTTAATCTAATCTTTTTCATAAGATTATTTTTAGAAATAACTTTATATGAAAGCTGATTCATAATTTTTGAGCTAGTAAATTTGACAGAAATTATACTTTTATTTTTTTTAATTAAAGAAATAATTTGTCTTACTGTATAATTATTAGAACAAACATTATGTATTTTATTATCAAAGTAATTTTTTTCAATTATGTATTTTAGAGTCTTAAAGGCATCATCCAATGACAGGTATGGCCTATATTGATCTATTGCTGTTTTCCAAACAGTAATTGGTTTGTTCATAATAGCGTAATAACAAAACTTATTGACAGCTGTATGAAATCTCATGCCCATAGAATATCCAACAATTGTACCAAATCTTAACGTAATATAATCAATATTCTTTATTTTTTTTATATAATTTTCTTCAAGAAGTTTAACTTCTGCGTAAGGACTTTGTGGTTTTAATTCATCGCAATCTTCATCTACTAATTTTGCATTTGATCCGTAGACACTTGTTGACGATATATGAATTAATTTGCATTTATTTTTTTTTGAAAATTTAATTATATTTAAAAAAGATTTAAAGTTATTATTAAAAACTTTTTCTTTATTTTTAACACTAGACTCTGCATCAGTTATAGATGCTAAATGAATTACGATATCTATTTTATGTTTAATTTTTTTAAAACATTTATCATCAGATAAATCATCAATAATTAAATTTAATTGTTTATGTTTATAATAAAAAACTGAATTAATTCTATTGTTGGAATTATTATCAATTATATAAATCTTATTTAATTTTTTTATTTTATTAATAGAGTTTAGTAAGTGTGATCCAATATGTCCTAAACCACCTGTGATAAGTATATTCATGAATGTTTTCTATAAGATTTTATAAGGAATATAAATATAGTTATGCAATTTAGGGCCTTTTAAATGACTTTAATCCAAGAATAGCTGAAATGACACCATAAACTCTATTGAACCTTAGATTAAACTCTATTTTATTTATTAAAAATAAGAAAACAAGCATCATAAATATGTCTTTAATTAATAAAATATAAATTTTTTTTATAGCATACACAAAACTGTAATTTTTTTTGTAGAAATAAAACATTGACCACATGTAATGCCAAGCTCTTAAATTCTTGATTTTTTCTTTATTGTCAGAGATGGAAGATGCACGATTATGTTTAATTCTAAATTTGCTAGAATAAAAAACCTTTAATTTACTCTTTTTACATCTAAAAAATAAATCCATCTCTTCAAAATACAAAAAAAATTTTTCATCAAAAAATCCTATTTTTCTTAGAATTTTTTTATTAAAAAGCATAACAGGTCCTTCTTCATCGTATCTCTCAACTAAATTCATTTTAGAATTAATATTACCATGGTTTGGCATCATTATTGCAAAATCTTTATTTTTAATAGAAAATTTTTGAAACTTATCAATAAAATCAATTTTTAGAGTAACATCCAAATCTGCATACAAGGCATAGTTGGTTTTACAATGTTTCAAGCCCAGGTTAATACCAGCACCATTTCCTATATTCTTTGATCTAATAATTTTTGTTTTTTTAGAAATTTTTAAATTAGAAAAATTATAGTTCGTGGAATTATCAATGATTATAATTGAATATTTTTTATCTATTCTTCCCAATATGTATTTAAGTTTTTCTGGTTCTGTTTTATATACAACTAAAATAATACTTAGCATTAAAGTATAATTTTTTTTAAATTAATTTTTTTTTTGTTTAATAACTTTATTAATTTATTGATATTTAATGAGCTATCCTTAGGAAAATTTTTTATTTGTTTCAAATTTACAGAGCCAATTTTCTTGGTGGAGAATTTTTTTGCAAAATCATAAATATCTCTTCTTTTCCCCCCAATGTTCATAATGCCAACCTCATCTAGAATAAATGGTATTAGACTAGAAACAGTTTTATTATAAATAAAGCTTGATTTTGCTCCTTTTATTGCTTTATCGTGAACGAAAGGAAAGTCAGTCATGCACAACCTTAAAATTAGAGATTTCTTGTATAGTTGTACCACTGACTCACCTCCTAGTTTTGACCATGCGTAGCTATTAACTGGTAAAAGTGGATCTGTTTCTTTATAATTGCCTTTAAGTCCTGGGTAAACATAGTTAGTAGAAAAATATATCAATTTAATTTTATACTTATTACAAAGCTTAACAATGTTGGCTGTTCCTATGACGTTAAGGTCAATACTTAAGTTTATATTTTTTTCATGTGTTGCCATAGGTCTAGACAAACCAGCGATATGAATTAGGTATTTTATTTGTTTTTTTTTAATAAATTTTTCCATTTGAGAAATATCAAGAATATTAAAATCTTTTTTTGATGTAAAAATTGTATCAAAATTTTTGAGATCATTCACAAGGAATTTAGAAAACCGACTGTTTTTACCAGTAACAAGTATTTTTTTTTTATTTATAGGTGTGAAAACCATTGGATATTTTTTTTATTTTGTTCTTTTTTTAAAATTTCTTTTTTATGATTCCAGGCAAATAAAAAAACATATTTGTAATCTGACTTTTTAAAGTACTTATAGTTTTTAATAGGAATATGAGTTCCGGGAGATAGTTTATTGATTTTATCTGGCGTAGTATCAAATATACAATCAATCATAGTATGGTTAATTTTACAGTAATTTAATATTGTTGTACTTTTAGAGGTAGCACCATATCCACAAATTTTACCTCCAGCTAACAATATTTTATTAATTTTTTTTTTTAAGTTAATTTTTGATTTTTGCACTTGTTTTTTAAATTTTTCACAACCTTTAAAATTGTCAATATTATTTCTCTTTTCTAATTTCAGTAAACGGATAAGTCTTGCACTTTTTTTACTTTGACCTTCTCTTTTCAAAATATACCTCATAGATCCACCATGAGTAGTTTGTGGAATTGCATCAATTAATTCAAAATTAAATAATTTATATATTTTTTCTATAGATGATAATGAAAATATATAGATGTGTTCATCATAAATTTGATCATAAGATACCTTTTTATACATTGACCCCAAATAAGGCTCTTCGAGTATGATGGTTCCATTTTTACTTAATAATTTATCAATAGTTTTTATTAACCCTATCTGATCTGGTATATGACAAAAAACATTTGAACCAACAATTAAGTCAAAATTATTATAGTTTTTTTTTAATATTGTTGCATTCTTTAAATTAAAAAATTTATTTAAACTTTGAATACCTTTTTTTTTTGCAACATCATGAACACTTTTAGATGGCTCAAAACCAAAAGAATTTATTTTATTAAAGTTTGATAAAAAAGTTCCATCATTTGAACCAAGCTCAATTATTAAAGAATTTTTTTTTAAAAAGTTTTTTTTTACAAATTGAGCAAAAGTATAAAAATGATTTTTCATATATTTAGAGCTCGAAGTGTAAAAAGGGTATTCCTTGTTGAACATTTTCTTAGGAGGCGGGTTTTCAGCCAACTGGACTAGGCTTAGCTCTTTAGTAAAAGCCACTTTTAAAGGATAAAAATATTCTTTTATATTTTTGCTTTTATTAAGAAAGCCATTTGCAAGAGGCATTTTTCCTAAATTTAGAAAAACTTTAGATTCTTTTTTACTAATACGACATTTCATTTATCTATAATTTAAAAAATTCTTTTTCTTGAATATACTCTTTTTTGTCATATTTGTAGTCACACAAAGTAAGCAAAATACTACTTTTCGTCATAAACTTAATTTTTATAAAATGAAATGAAGGGACAATAAGGAACTTTTTATTTTTATCACTTAAGATGTATATTTTTTTAATCTTTTTTAAGTTAAATATTTCAACTTTAATTGTACCATTTACAGGTATAAGAATTTGGTTGCATTTTGCATGGGCATGCTCAGCTCTAAGAAATTTTTTTTTTCCATATAAAAAAAAAAACCTCTTAATATTGAATTTATTTAAAGATTTATCCCCATAAAAAGGAACTAAAGATCCAGTAAAATTTGTAAATTTTTCAAATTTTTTGATTTCTAATTTCATAGGACAATATTTATGAGCTTATTTAATAAAATTATGTTTAATACAAGGACTAATATTATATAATACTAATAAAGTCTAATTAAACATTAATCATTATTGTATTTTTTTTATAATAAATTATAAAATCTAATTAATTTCATGAAA
>MDTF01018641.1_pt1 | contig 20984 bp, 17 predicted proteins | sample 811191 | NCBI WGS metagenome assembly MDTF01 (sample SAMN05326649, study PRJNA326480) | marine metagenome | isolation source: seawater | place: Southern Ocean | collected 2011
CTAATTGTGAAATAGTTGGCATAAAATTCCTTGTTATACTTAGTTGTTATTTATTAGTTCCCTCTTATTAGGGCGTGCAAAAATATAATAATTATTTGAAATGTCAAACCTTAGGGCATTAAAATTTTAGCTTTTTTAATATTTTGGCATTCATATATTAAAAATGAATTGCAATCGTTACTATTACAACATAATATACAGACTTTTTGAAACAAATTTGTTACATATTCATATACCTTAATATATATACTAGTTTTTTTTTACTAGCGCATAGCCAAGAAATCACTCTTACAATTTCTTCTGAAATAACCATATCAAAAACCCTAAATGATTCTTTAAAACGTAGTGAAAACCACCAGGACTTTGCTAGTGTAAAAAAAGAAGCAGAAAGAATTTCAAAAACCTTAACCCAAATTGGGTATATAGAAAACAAATTGCTTCTTCTAGAAAAGGTCACAGATTCCACATGCAACGCTCACTTCTTCTTTGGGAAAAAGTATTCGTTAATAAAAATATATTACAATCAAACATCATTTACCAAAAAACAAATAGCTCTGGTGTCTAATAATGTTAAGCAAGACTACTTTACAATTTCAATATACGACAGCAAAAAAGCATTGGTGTCATTAAATCAATTTCAAACTCAAAACGGAAACACCTTCGGAAAATTAAAACTCACTAACCACAAAATTGAAAATGCAACTATTTCGGCAACACTAGAAACGTCATCAAAAACAAAAAGAAGAATTGATAGCATCACGGTAAAGGGCTATGAAAAATTTCCCAGAGCATTTATAAAACATTATGCTGGGATAAAAAGGGGAACTGTTTTTGACAAACAAACCCTAGTAGAAAAAAACAATGTTTTAAACACCTTAGGTTTTGCTAAAACCATAAAAGCTCCAGAGGCATTATTTGAAAAAGAAAAAACGACCTTATATTTATACCTTGAAAAACAAAACTTTAACACCTTTGATGGTATTATTGGATTTGCTACTAATACAGAAACCCAAAACATAGAATTTAACGGCTATCTAGACTTGGTACTTAACAACAACTTAAATTTCGGAGAACAACTCATCATAAAATACAAAGCAGATGGTGCAGACCAACAAAATTTAACTCTAAGGACAGAGCTGCCATATTTATTTCAAACCCCACTAGGGCTGGAGGCAGAACTAAACATCTTTAAAAGAGACAGCACATTCTCTTCTACCTCACAAGCAATACAAGGCTCTTACCAAATATCACCAACATCAAAAGGACACATTGGATACAAAGCAAACACATCAACAGATCTGTTATCTACAGAAGTGAACCCAGAGCGCATACAAAACTTTAAAACCAGGTACTTAACAACAGGTGTTCAAATTATCAAACTTCAAAACAGTCGCCTTTTTCCTGTTAAAGCTGGAGTTAAGTTAAACCTAGGTATAGGAAACCGCAAGACGAGCACTACAAAAAAAAAGCAAACTAGTCTTTCAAACACAATACATCATAATATTAATCTAAATCAAAAAAACATCGTGTATCTACAAAATACAACAAGTGTATTAGTAAGTGATGATTATGTGACAAATGAACTTTTTAGGTTTGGAGGGATTAACAGCATTCGAGGGTTTACAGAAAACAGCATAGACGCTTCATTATTTTCTATTCTAAACACAGAATATCGGTATTTGATCAATAACAGCACATATATTCATTCTATCATTGATCTAGGATATTTTGAAAACAAAGTGATTATGCAAAAAGAAAAACTATATAGTTTTGGAATTGGTCTTGGAGTAAATACAAAAGCGGGACTACTAAAATTTATCCTTGCCAATGGAAATATTGAAAATCAAGCATTTAAAATCTCAAATACAAAAATACACTTAAGTCTTACTTCTAAATTCTAGCAATTAACAGACAAAAACGCGGACAGCCTTTGAGAAAAAAGCAAAATTTAAGTTTAAAAAGTTGTGTAATTAAGTTTTTATTTAGATTTTTGAACTTGGCTAATTCAAATAAAAACAAAATGAAAACAAAGTTTAGTGGAATTTTAACGCTATTACTAGCGTTGGTAGTGCAATTATCTTTTGCACAGGATAAAACAATCTCCGGTATGGTGACTGATGATTCAGGCTTACCGCTACCAGGAGTAAATATTATTGTAAAAAGTACAACAAATGGTACTCAATCTGATTTTGATGGAAATTACTCCATCTCAACAGAAATTGGAGCAACACTTGTATACTCTTATGTAGGGTTTGACTCTCAAGAAATGCCTGTTACACTTGCTTCAAGTAAGATGAATGTAACAATGGTACAGGGAGAAACACTAGATTCTGTAGTACTTGTTGGTTATGGTGGTGTTACTAAAGAACGAAAGTCTTTAGGATACGCAGTTACAACACTACAAGCAGATGCAATCGAAAACAAACCAGAATCTGACGTTGTTAGATCATTAAATGGTAAAGTTGCCGGTGTGCAAATTGTAGGTAACAGTGGTGCAACAGGATCTGGTACTAACTTTGTTATTCGTGGTAGAAGTTCTATTAATGGTAGCAATCAACCTTTATTTATTGTAGATGGTGTTCCTTTTGACTCTGGTACTAATCAACAAACTGGTTTTGGTGGTGGTAACACAGTTACAAGTAGTCGTTTCCTAGATTTAGATCCAAACAATGTAGAAAGCGTACAAATCTTAAAAGGTTTGAGTGCTTCTGTATTATACGGTCAACAAGGTAGAAACGGGGTTGTATTAATTACAACTAAAAACGGAAGTAACAAAAACCTGAACAAAAAGTTTGAGGTAACTGTAAACTCTTCTGTATACCAAACAGAAATATCTAATCTTGCAGATTACCAAAACGAATATGGTCAAGGAGCAGATAACACAATTAACTCTGGATACGTTGGAAACTGGGGAGCACGTTTTGACGCAGGTCTAATGGTTTCTCACCCGTATGCATCACAAGGAGCTTTATTTCCTGAATTTGATGGATTAGAAATTCCTTACGTAGCAGCAGAAAATAATGTAAAAGATTTCTTTAGAACTGGACTGGGCCAGTCTATGTCTGTAAACGTTGCTGGTTCTCCTGGAAACGATGGTAATACTCGTTACAACTTGAACTTCGGTTACACTACAGAAGATGGTTACATTAGAAATAACGGTTTAACCCGTTACAACATTGGACTAGGTGGTTCTACAAAACTTTCAAATAAATTTACATTTGATGGTACTGCCAACTTTAGTAGCACAAGAGTAAATACGCCTCCTATTGCTGCAAATAATGCAGGTGGAGCTTTATCTATATTTACAAGAACATTGTTTATGCCAAGAAACTTAGACTTAAACAATCTTCCTTACGAAAATCCTAATGATAGATCTAGTGTATACTACAGATCAGATCAAGAAAATCCAAGATGGTTATCAAACTACGCTGGTAGTGAGCAAAAAACGAATCGTTTTTACGGTAAGTTAGGAGCTTCATACGAGATTTCTGATAATGCATCTATATCATACCGTTTTGGACTAGATACATACAATGAAAATCAAGAGTTTAAGGTTGCTCGTGGTAGTGTAACAGCACCATACACAACTGGTTACTTGAGAACAACTAATGGTACAAACTTCATTTATGACCACAACTTAAACTTTAGCTTTAATAATATTGAGCTAGCAGATGAGTTTAGCTTAACAACACAATTAGGTTTTAACGCTAGACGTGATACTTATGAGCAGTTTGGACAATCTAGTCAAAATCAAGTTGTATTTGGTTTCTTTGACCATGACAACTTTATTGACCAAACAATTAATGATCCAGTAGCAGGTAGTTTAACATACCAACAACAACAAAATGTTTTAGGTGCTTATGGTGAAGCTTCTTTTGATTATGGTGGATACTTATTCTTAACATTATCTGGACGTAATGACTGGGCTTCAACACTAGAAACAGAAAATAATTCTTTATTCTACCCTGGAGCATCTTTAGCATTTGTTCCAACATCTATGGATGGAGGATCATCTGACGCAGTTAATTACTTGAAGTTCCGTGCAGGTTACGGTACTTCAGCAAGATTTCCAGGTGCGTACAGAACAAGAACTGGATTTAACTCAACAGCAGCGGCAGTTATTGACGTTGATGGAAATTCAATAACAACAAACGGATTATCATCTTTCTTAGGGAATGTTAATTTACAACCAGAACTTCAAAAAGAATTTGAAATTGGTGTAGAGGCAGATTTATTCAAGAAAAGAATTAGTTTGGATGTAACTGCATACAAGAGATCAATTAGAGATCAAATTGTAAACAGACCAATATCTCCTTCAACTGGAGCAACGTTTACTGCAGATAACATTGCTGAAACGCAAATCGAAGGGATAGAGTTAGGCTTAGATTTCACTCTTATAAAGAGTGATAACTTTACTTGGGATGTACGTAATAACTTTAGTGCTTTTGAAAACGAAGTTATTGACTTAGGTGGTGTTGAAGAATTTGCATATGCTGGATTTAGCAACTTAGGTAACTACGCTGCAGAAGGTGAAGCATTGGGTGTTATTAAAGGTGGTTATGCTGCTCGTTATGCTCCAGAAAATATTAATGAATTAAACCCTTATGGTACTGGTGTTAACGGAGTACTATTAATTAACCCAGGAACTGGTCAAATTTTAGATTCTGAAGGTGATTTAGGTATGCCAATTGAAACAATTGGAGACCCTAACCCAGACTGGACGGTTACAACGATAAACACATTGACGTACAAGCAACTTTCTGTTTCTGCTCAACTTGAGTATACGCATGGTGGGGATATCTATTCTCAAACTGCTTCTCAATTCTACCGTCGTGGTGTTACAACCGTGAATGTAGACAATAGAGAAGGATCATATGTTGTACCAGGTTTATTAGCTAATCCAACAACAGGACAATTATTATTGGACGCAGAAGGACAACCAATCGAAAACAGTATTCAAATTGGAGCAAATGATTTATACTTTATTAACTTAGTGGATCCATCTGGACAAGGTATGTACGATGCATCTCACATACGTTTGAGAGAAGCTTCATTAACCTACTCACTTACTGAGAAGATGTTAGATAAAACTCCATTTGGAAATATCTCATTCTCTTTATCAGGTCAAAACTTATATGTAAGAGCATTTAACATTCCTGATGCTTTTAATATTGACCCAGAAGCATTAAGTGTTGGTACTGGTAACGGTCAAGGTCTAGAATTCCAGACGGGACCTACATCTAAGCGTTACTCATTTGGTGTAAAAGCAACATTTTAAAAAAAAAGGTACTAGTGAGGTGGTATTTTATATACCACCTTGTTATACTAGTGTACCCTAAAAATTTAATTATATATTATGAAAAATATTTTAAAAATAACATTCGTATCTGCCATGTTGGTTTTTTTCACAGGATGTGAAACAACAGAGCTAGATTTACTAGATAACCCTAATGCAATTGGGCAAGAAGTTGCTGATGCAGATTTTGTATTGAACAGCGTACAATTGTCATTCAATAGTATTATTAGTGGCTTTAGAGGTTCTTCAAACAACGTTACACGTATGACCGCTCAATTTGGTCAATACAACGGAAGTGTAACTGTGAATTCATTAAGTGGTACATGGCAAAATTCTTACCAGATGTTTGCTAATGTAGATTTATTGGAACAAATCAATGGAAACACAGAAGCAGGAATTCCAAATCACCTAGGTGTTGCAAGAATTCTTGAAGCATATACATACATATCACTTGTAGATTACCTTGGTGATGTACCTTACAGCCAAGCAAATCAGTTTGGTGAGTTTCCAACACCTGTATTAGATGATGGAGAAGATGTATATACTGCTCAAATAGCTCTTTTAGATACTGCCATCGCAAATTTAAGTAGCGAATCAGTAATTGAGCCTCAAGATTTATTCTTTGGAGATTTTGATGCAGAAGATTGGATAGCTGTTGCCAACACATTAAAATTAAAAGCTCATTTAAATATGGGTAATGGTGCTGCTATTACTTCTCTATTGTCAGAAAATATCATTGATACAGAAGGTGAAGATTTCCAGTACAAATATTCTACTGCAACGTCTCCAGAATCAAGAAGTCCTATATTTCAAGGAAACTACCCTAACGGAACTGGTTTCTACATGAGTAATGGATTTTTAGACATGTTAAACGCTGGTGATGCGGAAGCTCCTTACGTCGAAACAGGAATTGCAGATCCAAGACTACGTTACTACATCTACCGTCAAAAGAATGCTGGACCTTCTGGCTCAAACTTGCCATGTGCAGGAAATGACATTTATGACTATTGCTATGTTGGTAACTTATACTGGGGAAGAGATCATGGAGATGATGAAGGTATTCCAAATGATAATACAAAAAGAAGTACTTGGGGAGTATATCCAGGTGGTGGAGCTTTTGACAACGATCAATTCAACAGAACAGATTCAAGTAATACAGAAACTAAACTTGGTGAAGGTATAAACCCAATATTTTTATCATCTTTTACACACTTCGCACTTGCTGAAGCTGGATTAGACTTAGGAGTTGGAGTAGATTCTAGAGCATTAATGGCTCAAGGAATCCAACTAAGTATGGACAAAGTAATTGACTTCTCTGGTTCTCTAACTACTACAGATGAAGATGATGAGTCTATCGATTATGCTGCAACATCTGCAGATGTTAGTGATTATATTGCTAGAGTTTTAGCAGAATATGATGCTGCATCTGGAAACGAGGCTAAATTAGCTGTTGTAATCAGAGAATGGTACTTAGCATCATGGGGTAATGGTGTAGAGCCTTACAATATGTACAGAAGAACTGGATATCCTAATTTACAAACTGGTATTTTACCAGTAGGACCATTTCCAAGATCTTTCAGATACCCTAACTCAGAGACTGATAGCAATCCTAACGTTAATCAAACAACAGCAGACAACCAAGTATTTTGGGATACTAACCCAGCTGGTTTCATTAACTAATCCATTTTAATAAAATACTTTAATTATGAAAAATATAAATAAAATATTCTCTCTAGTATTTGTAGCTATCTTAACTGCAGTTACCTTTACTAGTTGTGAAGATGAAGAAAAAGCACGCTTTCCACAATTAAGTAATGGAGGGTTTGTAAAGTTTGTTAGTGCTCCAGAATTTGACATGGGTGCAGATCCAGCGACAGCTTCTTTTAGCGCAATGACTGAAGATCCTAACGGAACAGTTGCAACATATGAAGTAACAGTTGTAGGTGATTTTGATGGTGCTCCTTCGGAAGCACTTGCTTTTGGAACAACTACTACCTTTCCATTTGATGTGAGTTTTACAATTGCTGATATGGCTGCATTATTTGAAGTTGATGCTACTACTTTTGTAGAAGATGATTCTTTTGAGTTCTTTGGAGTTGTAACAACTGTAGACGGTGTTATTTATGACGGTTCTACGCCATCTGGTTCATATCCAGAAGGAGATGATCCAGAAAACGCAGGTTCTTGGAACGGTGGAAACACTAATGGTGTTTTAACTGGTGCATTTGGTTTACTTGCTGCATTTAACTGGGAAGTTAGCTTAGAAGACCCGAACTAATAAATTTAATTAGTTAATATATTTTAAAAACCATCCTTTTCTAAGGATGGTTTTTTATTTTTGCAGCATGAAGAAAGAGACATTATTATTTGGTATTTACCCAGTTATTGAAGCTTTAAAGGCTAAACAGACTATTGACAAGGCATATGTCCAAAAAGGCTTACAAAGCCCTAAGATTGAGTCTATCATAGCAGATCTTGAAGCAATCAACGCGACTATTTCCTATGTTCCTCTTGAGAAGATGGAAAAATTGTGCCATAGCAACCACCAAGGAATCATATTAATAAGTTCTCCTATAGAGTTTGTTGACCTTGAAACCATGGTAGAAGCAACCCTTGAGAGTGAAAAGACACCGTTGTTTTTAATTCTAGATCAAATTAGTGATGTGCGTAATTTTGGCGCTATACTTAGAACCGCTGAATGTACAGGAGTCGATGGAGTTATAATTCAAAAAAAGGGAGGTGCACCTGTAAGTGGTGATACCGTTAAAACATCTGCAGGAGCTATATTTAACATACCTATTTGTAAGGTAGACCATATTAAAGATGCAATTTACTACTTGCAAGGAAGCGGCATTACTACAATAGCTGCTACTGAGAAAACACAAGACACGATATACAACTTAAAATTAGACGGCCCTACTGCATTAATAATGGGTTCTGAAGGAGTTGGAGTTTCAAAATCTGTACTTAATATTGTAGACAAAAGAGCCTCGTTACCACTATTGGGCTCTATTAACTCACTTAATGTATCTGTTGCCTGTGGCGCACTGTTATATGAAGTAGTACGTCAAAGATCTAAATAAAATAAATAGCTTATTCTTTATTTTTTAAGGTAACAGTGTAAACAATCCCAACATCTTGGTTTGATGTTGTGTTGAGGTTTTCTTGTTCAGGTATCTTTTGCTTTTCTATGAAATTTCCTTCTGCATCAAATTGTTGCATAAAAGGATCATTATCTGGTCGATAATCTTCACGTTCCCAATCAAATTTTATAGTTGGAACCGTTGTGCTTTTTTTCATTAAAAAAGCCAGCACAACCCCTACTCCAAAACCAGAAAGATGTCCTTCCCAAGAAATGAGAGGGTCTAAAGGAAACACATACCACAGCAAGCTACCGTATACAAAGACTACCGCAAAAGAAAGTGCCGTGAGTTGGTACTGCTTTGAGATGATTCCTTTAAAAAACAAAAAAGAAGCTAATAAATAAACGATCCCACTTGCACCAATATGATTGGCTGGACGACCTATAAACCAAGTAATAAAACCTGTTGCAATAAAACCAATGAGCAGTACTTGCCATCTCACGGGTCGATAAAAATAAAAAAGTGCGGTTCCAAGAACCAACATTGGAATGCTATTATTAAATAAATGCTTTAAACTGCCGTGAATAAAGGGTCCAAACAAAACACCTCGTAGACCATCTAGCCTTCCAGGATGAATGCCATATGAGGTAAAATCTACACTGAAACGAATTTCAATCCAAAACACCACCCACATAATCATAACAATCAATAAAGGATAAAGCACAACATCATAAGAAAAATAAAGTTTTTGTGTTTTAGTCATACTTCAATATAGCAAAAACAAATCCAATTCTATGATTATGAAAAATTGTCAGTTTATAGCAAAATTAAAAATGTAACTTTATAGAATGAATGTACCACTCGCAGAAAGAATACGTCCAAAAACACTAGAAGGTTACTTAAGCCAACAACATCTTGTTGGACCCAGTGGGGCACTCACAAAACAACTAGAGAGCGGAATGATTCCCTCTATGTTATTTTGGGGACCTCCAGGAATTGGAAAAACAACCTTAGCAACTATTATTGCATCACAGTCTGACCGACCTTTTTATCAATTAAGTGCTATTGATAGCGGAGTTGCAGCAGTAAGAGAGGTCATTGAAAAAGCAAAAAAATCAAATGGGTTGTTTACCACCAAAAATCCTATTCTTTTTATTGATGAAATTCATCGCTTTAGTAAATCTCAACAAGACTCATTACTAAGCGCTGTAGAAAAAGGATTGGTAACACTTATTGGTGCCACCACAGAAAACCCAAGCTTTGAGGTAATTCCTGCACTGTTATCAAGATGTCAAGTATATGTATTAAACTCATTTTCTAAAAAAGATCTTGAAGATTTACTAAAGCGGGCTATTGTGACAGATACGGTGTTAGCTACTTATGATATTGAACTAAAAGAAACAGAAGCTATCCTTAAACTTTCTGGAGGCGATGCCAGGAAATTACTTAATATCCTGGAATTGGTAGTAATTTCTGAAATTTCCGAAGTTCAAAGTGATGAAAAGCAAAAAGTGGTTATTAACAATGAAATGGTACAGCACAAAGTGCAAAATAACACCGTCTTGTATGATAAAACTGGAGAGCAGCATTATGATATTATTTCGGCACTTATAAAATCAATACGAGGGAGTGACCCAAATGCAGCTGTATATTGGTTGGCTAGAATGATAGAAGGTGGTGAGGATATAAAATTTATAGCAAGAAGATTACTTATACTTGCCTCAGAAGATATAGGTAATGCAAATCCAAATGCGCTATTGCTAGCTAACTCAACATTTCAAGCAGTAACAACTATTGGTTTTCCAGAGGCTAGAATCATTTTGAGTCAATGCGCTATATATCTTGCAACTTCCCCAAAGAGCAATGCTAGCTATATGGCCATAAAGAAAGCACAACAGCTGGTAAAACAAACGGGAGACCTATCTGTTCCTTTTTCTATTAGAAACGCCCCTACTAAGCTTATGAAAGAGTTAGGGGATGGCCAAAACTATCAATACGCTCATGATTATGAAAATGGTTTTGTACCACATGAATTTTTACCTGATGAAATTATAGGAACTACATTATACCAACCTGGAAACAATGCAAAAGAAAATCAATTAAAAACCTATTTAAAAAGCCTTTGGAAAGAAAAATATAATTTTTAATTCTGAAACAACAGCCTCATTGATATTCCTTCTTCACTAACAAGCAATAGGTCTTTATTCCCAAAAAAAGAACATGTGTATTGCTTTTCAAACACAATACCGTTATACCCATTTTCTGATTGGAGTATTGCTCCCTTTAAAACCAAGTCACTTCCAGAGGCGCCAGACACCTCATACAAAACATAACCAGTGTTAATTTTTTTTAAAAGATATGATGTAGCATTATGAGCGTAGGAGTTAAATTTATTTTGAGGTGCTAAACTAGCTGTAGCAGTGTTTTTTTTAGTGTTGTCTTCAACAACCTGTATTATTTCTTGGCTGTTTTTAACAGGAATGTCTTTTCTTACAACAACAGCTACTTGACTTACATTAAGCGCCTCAAAGCTATAAAAAGATTTACGTAAGGCATCTTGGTAGGATTTTCCATAGTCTTTACGCTTGCTTGCTCCTTCCTCTCCTCTATACACTTCGTTTCCTTTGCAATCTTTTAAAACAACAATAATTTTTGTGCGCGTAAAACCAGAAATAGATTCTACATCCGCCCATAATCCATCACAATTATCTACCCTTGGTAACTCGTTAAAATAATAGGCATTGAATCCATTTTTATCTAAAAAAAATTTCGTCATATCGTTTAGTTGATATTGGTTATCTTCAGATAAAAAATCAAAGGTATCTGGCACAACAACAAAGCTATACTCACTAAGACTCTTTTGAGCCAAACAAATGTTTGACATAGTAACTAAAGCCACTAAAAATAAAAGAATTTGTTTCATTGTTGATCTACTATAAAGTTAAAACCTAGCTGTAAAGATACACTATTTGTCTTGGCAATATTTGAAAGATCTAACAGGTTATCTGCTGCAACAAAAAAGTTAACATTACCTAAATTTAAGGACATTGCGGCACCAATGTTTTTTGCAGAATAACGATCAACAGTGTAAGTTGTTTTTACAGAAAGTGAATTCCCAAACTTCCTTCTGTAGTATAAGGTCCCAGCCAATTGTGGCCCTCTGGGTCTAAAAATAGTATAATACTGTACGCCAGCTTGTGAAACACGTTCTTCTTTTGTTGCTCTACTCCTGCAATCACAGGAATCTTTATCTCCAACACGTGGTCCAAAATCATAGTGTAATGCTGCATTAATTTTGGTGGGGCGAAGTTGAGTATACCCAATATTAAGTGTGTCGACAGGTATTTCACGTTCAATCTCATCTTCTAAATTATCGTAATATGGTATGGTAGATCCTCCAAGAGCAAGCTCAGGAAATATTAGCTGAAGACCGTCTAATGTATAATCTCCACTAGCACGATACACCTCGGTATCACTAGAATGAAAGATAGCTCCAATATCTAGTACAGATGCCGTTAAAGAAAGTTGTGAATCAAATTGATACGTCATGCCAGCATCAAAACCCAACCCTAGGTTTCCACCAAGGAGTGCACGGCCAAGTAATATCCTACTAACCTGAGATTGATCCAAACCATCTAATGATAAAAACCCTGAGGTTCGTACCTCTAAGTCTAAATCTACTACTGTATGCTCATAAACATTATTACTACCCTCCCTTTGGCTAGTAGTAAAGGCGCCTTTATTGCTGGTGCTTTCAAGACCTACCATGCTAGAATATAATTTTATACGTACTCCAGCTGTTAATTTGCTAGAGAGTTGTTTATTGGCTCCAAAATGATACACGGTAAGTAGATCTGCACGTGCACTTAAATCGCTAAAATCAAAAGGTTTTCCAATATAATCTCTATTTCCCTCCCAGGCCAAAATGGCAAAATCTTTTGGGAAATAAGCTATAAAATCAAGTTCTTGATAGATACCTCCAGAAAAATAAATTGGATCAAAGCCTTTGGAAAGCCAACCAAAATTTAACACATCTAATTGTTGTGTTGCTGTAAAAAAGTCTCGCGCGCTTAACTTAAAAATTGTATTTATAATCTTAGTATTAATATCTACCCCATCATCGGCAAAAACATCAAAGGCTGAGACACCTGAAGAACCAGCATTTAAATGAATTTGAGATAAAAAAGGCACACCAATATGATACTGAGAAGCTACAACACTACCTGGATTAAGCATCAACGCTTGCGGTGTAACATCCCAGTTATAGAGTAATTGTTTGTTTTGAGAAACAACAACAGACACTCCAAAGAATATATAAAAAAAGAAGAATTTTTTCATAGAATTTTTCTTATTGATCAATCTCTAGATAGTAGGTTGTTTTTGACTGTAAATTCAAGACCCCTGTTAAATTCTGTGAAGAAGAAGCAATAGCTACAGAAATAACAACTTTGTTAGCACTTGTAAGATCTGTAATCTCTTGTTCATCTATTTCTTCTAGAAAGGTAGTTACTACAGGGTTTGTTTGATTTCCAGAAACAATATTACTTTGAATAAAATATTTTGATTGGTTTTGAGTATTTAAAAAATCGAAAGAGACATCAAATTCACGAGGTATGCTGTTGGTAAATTGAAATAAAAAGTCGGCTTTTTTTAAAATATTATTTATATCCCTTCCTCCTAAAAAATCTAAATCTGTGGTGTCCTTCAATACTAAGATCTCTGTGCTTGTGCTAGGATTATAAAATTGTGAGGCCTCTATATTGAAGTAAATTAAATCAAGTTCAATTTCTGGAGTCAACAGTACATCATTTGCCTGTTCAAAGTCTGTTCCCTCAAAACAGGAAAGAAAGAACATTAGACTAAATAATGAGATAAATAGTTTGGCTTTTTTTACAAGCATAGTAGGTAAGTTATATAAAAACAACGTGTAACCAACTAATTTTAGTATAAATAAAGGAGTTCTTGCTTTTATAAAAAATCTTTAATCTCTAATAAATGATCCACTACTTTATAACCAACCTTGGGTATTTCTTTTCTGTAATTAAAAAAAATAGTATCCATACCAGCACCTTCACCACCAAGAATATCTGCATCAAAAGTATCTCCAATCATAATTGTATTTTGAGAAGACACATTAGCCTTTTTTAGTGCTTTTTCAAAGACCAAAGGATTGGGTTTTTTAACTCCCACTTCTTCAGAGCTTGTAACAGTTTTAAAAAACGGAGCTAGCTTACTTTTTTCAAGTTTAATATGCTGTACTTCTGTAAAACCATTGGTTATAATATGTAGGGTGTACTTTTCTTTTAAATATAATAGCAACTCAAAAGTACCGTCAAATAAATAATTGTTGTTTGGCAACTCATCAATATAGGCATCACTCATTGCATCAATAGTCTCCATGTCATATTGTATGTCAAATACATTAAAGCTATCGATTAATCTTCCACGGCGCAATTCTTGCTTGGTTACAAGTTCTTCTCTAAAGGATTTCCAATAATCAAAATTAATGGGTTCATATATTTCTAGAAATGCCTCTAATGAGATAGGAACAGTGAATCTTTGAAATACGCGTTCCATAGCCAGGGCAGAATTTCTGTCAAAATCCCAGAGGGTATGGTCTAAATCAAAAAAGACATCGGTAAGTGTAGGTTTTATCATGATATTAATGTTTCAGAAAAAAGAGAACGCCATAATTTATTGTTAGGATCTTCAGAAAAGTCTTTATTTGAAAACAAAACAGTAAATGTTCCATTAACAGCTTGTACCTTCTTGAACATCTCTGTTATCTTCATAGCAGTATCTTTAGGACTTTGTTTTAAAAAGGCCTGCGTAGTGCAAGCAATAGGCTGTATGGCCAGCGGGGTAATGATTTCATAATCTAAATCATAAAATAAAAAAGGAGTGCAGGTTCCTGCTCTAAATCCAGGTTCATTTTCATAGACCATTGTGTAGTCTTTTTCAATTTCTAAAGAAACGAGGTTTCTATAAATTTCTGGTAGGCTGATTAATAAATTACTATTTTGGCTGCTTTCTACATCTCTATTAATAATATTTTCGAGTGTTCTCTTTTCTATTTTTAAAAATTCAGGGTTTGTTAATGCTGCCAATGAAACTAAAAGTCCTACCTCCTTATAATCTGCTACATACTTTATAAGCATTTTAAATTTTTGTTTCTGAGTATTGATCGTTTCCTCAAAAGCTACTGCCTCCCCAAGTAAAAAAAATACAGTAAGTTTCATACTGCTATTTTTGGTGACATTAATGACCCATTTATAACTGTCATAAGGATCCCCTTGTAATCCTAATACAACTTTAGTGCGCAAGAGAAATTGTTTAAGCCTAAGATTGAAAAGATCGGTAGTGAAACCAATTAAAGATCTAAAAATACCTTTGTTTAAAAACGCAAAAGCAACTTGTGCATTAATTAAATTATGGACCGTAGTTTCCTTTTTTGGAAATAATATATCTGGAAATTCATGCTGTAATAGACTCTTTAGTTTATAAGCCCAAATATCTATCACGGGGCTGTCAAGAAAATGGTATTTAAACCCCAAACTCTCAGAGGCTGAAAACCTTCCTAAATGATCTTTTACGTGAGGCAAGTACTCCTCATACCTACTAAGCAAATAAAATGAAGCTGTAAAAATATCAAAGGGTATTGCGCTTTTGTCACTTACCGCAAAAAAACATTTAGTCTCCCCCCATTTACGCACATTAATCTCTACACTCTCTATGCCTTGTTGGGTAAGCAATCCATGACTTTGAAAAAAAAGCTCATTACCCAAAGGTTGTTTTCCATAAGAAGCTTTTGGACCCTTGTGTGCTAAAAATGTTTCAATCTCATTTGTAAAACCAACCTTGATGCCTAAAACACGAGTACATATATGTTTAAAAACATAAGAAATCCTAGGCGTAGTGTGTTTGGTAAATATTAGTAGCATATAAAAATAGGACCTAAAAAAGTGTAATATATTAAGGTGTACACGCCTCAAATATAGGATAATTTGAGATGTTATTTTTTGATTTTAAAATAAAAGGTGCTACCAACACCAAATTGAGATTTAACCCATATTGTACCCTCATGTAGTTTTACAATTTTCTCTGCATGGGCAAGCCCAACACCTGTACCCTCTTTATTTTCTTGGTTTGGTACGCGAGAAAAAATAGTAAAAAGATCTGCAATATCCTCATCCTTAATGCCAATACCATTATCTGCTATAGAAAACACCCAAGAATCTTGTTCTTCTTTAGCTGCAATTTTAATAATAGGAGCCAGATCTTTTTTGCTGTACTTCAACGCATTACCCAATAAGTTTTGAAACAGCAATCGAAGTTCTACTTTATATCCTTTTACTTTAGGTAGGTTCTCAGAGATGATGGTGGCTTGGGTCTCTTGAATTCGCTTTTTAAGATCATACTTAGCAACCTCAACCTGCTCTTGAACATCTACCTTGGTTATTTTTAAATCTCTACCAATACGGCTATGCTCCAAAAGGCCTTTAATTTGCTCAGCCATCCTTCCTGAAGCTTCATGAATATACCCTATGTATTCTTTGCCCTTCGAGGAAAGTTCATCTGTAAATTTTTGCATTAAAAAATCACTGCTAAATCTTATTGTAGCTAAAGGTTCTTGTAAATCGTGTGAGCAAATAGATACAAATTGCTCAAGATCTCTATTTACTCTCTCTAAATCTTCTTTTTTCCTTCTAGCACTCCGTTGTGCTTTTTTTATTTCTGAAATATCAACCAAAGTAAAAATCGATTTTACGACAACACCCGCTTCATTATAAATCGCTCTTGAGTTTAAGATTGCTTGAATCTTCTTTCCTTTTTTTGTTAGCAATGTAACCTCTTCACTTGAAATAGCACCTAATTTCAAAAAAGCATCTAAGAGCCCAATAATTTTAAGACTTGATCTCTCTGTAAATATTTTTGAAACGTGAGAGCTAATGATTGCTTTTTTACTTTTATACCCCAGATTGGATACAAGCATACTATTACAATTAACTACATATCCTGTCAATGGGTTTATAGTGGCGTGCATAACAGGATTGTCATCGTATAAAAATCCAAAATTAGTTTCACTAATTCTCAGCTTTTCTTGTAACCTCGCTACCTCTTGTTCAAGCTTAGCTAGGTTAGTAGATCCTGTTATTTGTGTTTCTTTGCTCAATGTTTTGTAATTAATTTTGTGTGACTATTTAGGATAAAAACCTTGATCGGCAAAACTAAAGTATGCCTTTTTTGTGACAATCCCGTGGTTTAGTATCTTAATGCAGCCTAGTTATTTTAAAATTTCTTTCACTTTTTCAAAATCTAAACCTCCATAATCACCACTACTCATAAGCAATAAAGACGTATCGTTAAAATCTTGCTCAAACAGGTATTCTTTAAAAGCTGTTGGATCTGTAAAAACAGCTAGGTCATCTCTTTGAAATGCTTCTGAAATTTGAATAGCAGAAACTGCTTCCAGCTTTTTGATTTTTACAGCGTGTGGAGAATAAAACACTACAGCTTTATCTGCAGCGTCTAAAGCACCTTGATATTCAGATAGAAATTCTGGGTTTAAACTACTGTAGGTGTGCAATTCTAAACAAGCTAATAACCTGCGCTGTGGATATTGATTTTTAAGCGCCTGTGTAGTTGCTTTGACCTTACTAGGCGAATGTGCAAAATCCTTATAGGCAATACTACTAGGTCCTTCTCCAATTTTTTCCAAACGTTTACTAGCCCCCTTAAAAGTTGCTATAGCCTCATAAAAATCTTCTTGTTGTACGCCCATGAGTTGGCAAATCCAACGAGCACCCTCTAGGTTATTCAAGTTGTGTTTACCAAATATTTCGATAGGCATCCCCCCATCCTGTGTATCTAAGAGGGTTTCTCCTTTTTCAACAGCATATACTGGTGTTTGATATGGATATTTTTTTATTTGATTTTGTGTAGCCTCCACAATATTTTTAACCTCAATATCTTCCTCATTATAGACAATTGCTCCACCATGTGTGATTTCAGAAAGAAATACACGAAACTGTTCTACGTAATTATCAAAGGTTGGAAACACATTGATATGATCCCAAGCAATACCGCTCAACAAAGCTATATTAGGTTTGTACAAATGAAATTTTGGACGTCTATCTATAGGAGAAGAAAGGTATTCATCTCCTTCCAATACGATGAAATCATTTTCTTGGGTAAGATGCACCATGGTATCAAACCCTTCTAACTGAGCACCCACCATATAATCTACTTCTTTGTCATGGTAATGCATAACATGCAAAATCATAGAGGTAATTGTTGTTTTACCATGAGAACCTCCAATAACCACACGAGTTTTGTTTTTTGATTGTTCATACAAAAACTCTGGATAGCTATATATGGTTAGACCAAGCTCTTTAGCTCGAAGGAGCTCAGCATTGTCTTCTTTGGCATGCATCCCTAATATGACGGCGTCAATTTCTAGTGAAATTTTTTCGGGAAACCAGCCAAATGCTTCAGGAAGCAATCCTTTGGCAGCTAGCCTAGAACTTGAGGGGTCAAAAATTTCGTCATCACTTCCTGTAACCTCTTCTCCTTTGTTATGTAATGCTAAGGCTAAATTATGCATGGCACTACCGCCAATAGCTATGAAATGGATTCTCATCTAAATTGAAAATTTTATATTGTTATGTCTACAAAGACGCAGGGCACTTATTTCAAAAATATAAAGATAAGACTTAAAGACAATTCAGAAATCAAAATTATTTTAAAGTGCCTGGATTATCCTCTTTTCTTTTCTAGCCTCTTTAAATACTGGAGCAATTATAAGAGCTTCCTCAATACAAGAAAGCGCCATGCTTTTATTTCCTTTATTTTTATGTATTTGCGCCAGTCTCAAATATGCCCACTGTTTAGACATCCCATCTTCTACTGAATACTGATCAAGATATTTTTTCAAAGAATCAATCCCTAATTGAGGTTCCAAATTAGCGCCTGCAACGATGGCACCAATTTGATAATTCAATAGATTTTTATAGGGATGCAAGGCAAGGTTGTTTTTTAAAGCTTCAAGTGCTTTGCGGGGTTGGTTTGTGTTTTTATAAAAGGTAATGAGTTTATCATACACAAGCAAAGTACCCCCTTGAGCAACAGCTTGCTTATAAAAGTTTTCTGCAGCTATATTTTTATCATTATATCCAGCAATATAGCCTTTGGCTAAAAAACCCTCTACAGGAGATATCTGGGCAAGTTCATTCGCGTAGAAAAGAGACTTCGCTTCACTTCCTCCAATAATAATTGGCAATTGCATGTAAAGCTCCACCATAGCTTTTCGCACCTCTATATGTCTAGGATCTAGTCTTGCGGCAGTGTCAAAATATTCTTTTACATCGTTAATGTAAAAGACGGCACTTATTCTATTTACAGTTAAGGCTTTCATGGCCAACACACCACCATATTTAAAATGGTAATTGGCATTGGTATTGTCTTGGGCAACTAACAGCTCATAGTATTCCAGGGCAGCATCCCAGTCTTTAGCATTCCCGGCTATATCTCCTAAATATTCAAGAGTTATGGCATCTGTAGGATACTCTTTGAGGTACTGTTCAAAAAGAGGTATCGACTTTACTATATCCCCATCTTTATAATACTGCGCTGCAAGATCAAAGTTTGTCTGGCTAAATACAATGATTGGAGATAGTAATAAGTAAAGAAACCATTTCATAACATGCTTTTTAGGAGATAAGGCAAGTTTTCTCCTATAAATTATTTTTTTTGTTTTACAAAACGTGATTATCACTTTTTAATTGTGCGCTTTTCTTGCACAAAAAACCTAATTAATGCACGCTTGTCTCGTTTAGCATTGCCCAAAGCTTATCCTTTAACTCCATCAAGCCCTGTTGCGCCATAGAGCTAAAGAAAAGATATGGAATTCCTTCAAAATCTTTATCTAATGCTTCTTTCATTTCTGCTTTTAGCTCATGATCTAGCATATCACTTTTTGATATCGCAACTAGCTTATCTTTATCAAGTAATTCTGGGTTGTAACGTTTTAACTCATCTAGTAAAATATCATATTGCTTTCTAATATCATCTGCATCGGCAGGAATTAGAAACAATAATGTAGAATTGCGCTCAATGTGGCGTAAGAAATAATGTCCTAGCCCTTTCCCTTCTGCTGCGCCTTCTATAATTCCAGGAATATCTGCCATTACAAAAGTTCTATGATCCCGATATTCTACGATACCTAAATTAGGCTTTAGGGTAGTAAACTCATAATTAGCAATTTTTGGTTTTGCAGCGGTAATAACAGATAGTAAGGTAGACTTTCCTGCATTTGGAAACCCAACCAGACCAACATCTGCCAACACTTTCATCTCTAGGGTAAAAGCACCTTCTTCACCCTCCATTCCTGGCTGTGCATAGCGAGGTGTTTGATTTGTAGAAGATTTAAAGTTATTATTCCCTAATCCACCCATACCTCCTTTGGCAAGGATAAGCTCATCATCATGCTCTAATAATTCTTTTAAACGCTCGCCTGTTTCAGTATTAATAACAACCGTTCCTAAAGGCACCTCAACATATATATCGTCACCATCTGCTCCCGTACTAGTTTGTTTGCTTCCTGCGCCTCCATAACCAGCTTTATAATGCCGTTTAAATTTTAAATGGTGTAGCGTCCATAAATTGCTATTAGCTTTTAAAATAATATGACCTCCACGACCACCATCACCACCATCGGGACCTCCTTTTGGTATGAATTTTTCACGTCGCAAATGCGCACTTCCTTGTCCTCCTTTTCCAGAAGTTACATGAACTTTTACGTAGTCAACAAAATTTCCTTCAGTCATAGTGTTTTCCTACTCGGGTAGGAATTTTTTTAAAGCTTTCGCTTGTTTTTATAATCTATCAAATACTTCGCTCAAACGAACAGTGATTTCTTCGATACTTCCAACACCGTCTACACCATAATATTTATTTTGAGTCTTATAAAAATCTTTTAAAACATCTGTCTTACGGTAGTACTCTGCAACACGCTCTCTAATGATAGACTCATCTGCGTCGTCAACACGCCCACTTGTTTTACCTCGCTTTAACAATCTAGCTACCAAAACCTCATCATCAACCTCAAGAGCAACCATTGCATTAATTTGACTTGATTTTTCATCCATCAATTTTGCCAATGCTTCTGCCTGTGCAGTTGTTCTTGGAAATCCATCAAAAACAAACCCGTTAGCATCAGGGGTTTTCTCTACCTCTGCATTAAGCATTTTAATAGTAACACCATCTGGCACCAAATGCCCTTTGTCCATATAAGACTTGGCTAGGGTACCTAGTTGTGTCTCATTTTTTATATTGTATCTAAACACATCACCTGTCGAGATGTGAACTAGTTGATATTCTTCTTTTAAAACTTCTGCTTGCGTTCCTTTTCCGGCACCTGGTGGGCCAAATAGTACGATATTTGTCATTTTTTCTGTTTTCTGGAGTATAGGATTTTATAAAAACCCATATCTTAGTAAATGTTACACAATAATTAATCGCGGCAAAGATAGCTATTTGAAAGAACAATGTATCTTTGTGTTATGGCAAATTATTTTTCTTCAAATTTCACACTCGGGATTTTAGGC
>MDTF01010158.1_pt1 | contig 20979 bp, 23 predicted proteins | sample 811191 | NCBI WGS metagenome assembly MDTF01 (sample SAMN05326649, study PRJNA326480) | marine metagenome | isolation source: seawater | place: Southern Ocean | collected 2011
GCTCTGTTGGCCCAGTGGTTAAGGCGACCGGCTGTTAACCGGTAGATCGTAGGTTCAATTCCTACACGGAGCGGGTGTCGAATGACACAAATATAGAATATAGAATATAGAATATAGAAAAGAGAATTACAAAGTTTGCTCTGTTGGCCCAGTGGTTAAGGCGACCGGCTGTTAACCGGTAGATCGTAGGTTCAATTCCTACACGGAGCGACTGTCCATTTATGACATAAAACTAAGTACTCACCATAGCTCAGAGGTAGAGCATGGGATTGTAGATGTTAGTGTGCAATGCACACCCAATATTCCCGTGGCCGTTGGTTCGAATCCAGCTGGTGAGAAGGTATATTCTGATATATATATATAAATTTTTTTCTAATCAGTATATATATATACGAATATATCCAAACTTAGTTTGATATAATATTTTACTTGACATATTTACGTATGATCTGGTAGCCGATATTATAAATTAAGTACAGCAAATAATTAAATAAATAATACTAATAGTATTAATGGGGGTCGAATATTGTCTGTAATAAATGTATTACGGATCAAGATTAAATAGATAGAGAAATAGAGATTAAAGAGAAATAGAGCGAATGATTAAACGATAATAGTGGGCTAATAAAAAATAAATAAGATAGAGGGGTTATAATAAATAGAGTAAATAACAGGAATGGACCGCGACAAGGACAACGACAAGGATAACGACAGCGACACGGACAACGACAGAGATATTAAGGTAAATAGATCATTAAAAAAAATTAAAGAAAAATAAAAAAAAATTAAATAAAATAAAAAATTAAATAAAAAAAATTAAATTAAATACTAATATCTGATTATGGGAGTCTGTATATAGAATTGCGATAGCATAAAGAGATAAACATAAATATAAATATAAATTGAAATACGGATTCATTTTCGTGTAATATAAATAATATTAATTATTTTTAATTAATATATGTAGTAGAGTATTTGATAATACCTTCTACTTTTGCCCTTATGGCCAAATGGACAAGGCGTCTGGCTTCTAACCAGAAGACTGTGGGTTCGAGTCCCACTAGGGGTTTCACATCTTTTGTGTTCTTTTTTTTTTACCATTTCCTTTTTATACTTGACTGTAAAAAAGAAATCATTAACATTTGTATGCACGACCATCACCCATACATCGGTATTTACCATTTTTAATTAATTTTCCGACCAGATGGTCTTTTGTACCATCACTACACTTTTTTAATATACTCGTGTTACATTCAGGTTCATCATGAGGAGTTAGACCTTTGGGAAGACAACATTTTCCAGATGTAAAGGATTCTGTCATAAACTCTTTAAAAGTTAGCCATAACATGAATACAGTGGCGATCACGACAAAAATTGATTCAAGTAGATGCGTCTTTAAATAGGTTGTAGAATTCCGACTACTTGGAAGTAATCCTAATACTCCAAAATAGAGTGTAGTTAAAATATTTTTATCAAATACAAATTGAATAATTGTCGACAAAGTCATATACTATACAAGTATATAATAATTATATAGGAAAGTATACTAAACCCATCTTAATGTGTGTAGTGAATAAAAAAAGTAAAAAAATATACATTCTAATATACAATGGAGACGATTTAGTTACCATGTTTTAGTAAAGCTTGGTCGCATACGCGGTGTATGCCTGTACCCGTTATATTAACGCCACCAACAGGTAGATAACCTTTGTCGATCATATAATTTACGACCATTTCGAGATCTTTATAACATTCGCAATGTGCAATTATATAGGATGAATTTCGTTTTATACATCGTTCGACTTCCGAGATAACCATGCTATTTTCGTTTTTGTAGTCTTCAAACATAGTGAGGAGTGTAGAGATGTAAGTGTGTGAGAGGAGGAATGTATGTGAGATGGTGTGAGACAAGTGTGTTGTGTGTAGATATAGTTCTAAAGTAAATCAATTTTTTTATGCCCCACAGGAATCGCAATCTGGATTATTAATGGAACAAGCCAAGACTTTTTTCTTTGGTTCAATTGTAAATTTCTGAGCATGAGAGACAGCCTTCGTTCGAAGATAATACATCCCAGTCTTCAATCCCTTTTTCCAGGAATAAAAATGCATACTAGTAATTTTCCTGAAATCGGGTTCAGCCATAAACAGATTGAGACTTTGAGATTGGCAAATATATTTACCGCGACCAGCGGACATATCGATGAGAGTTTTATTACCAATTTCCCAAACAGTTTTATAAATTTCTTTTAAGTTATCTGGGATACAATCAATCTTCTGAACACTTCCATCATTTTCAATAATTTGGTCCTTGAGTTCCTTGCTCCACAAATTAAGTTCGATGAGATCATAAATCAAATGTTTATTTAGAACAACGAATTCGCCAGCCAGAGTTTTACGTACACCAATATTGGTCGTAAATGCTTCGAATGCTTCATTATTACCCAAAATCTGTGAAGAAGAGGCTGTAGGCATCGGTGCTAGAAGCAAACTATTTCGAATACCATATTTTTGCACATCTTTTTTGAGTTTATTCCATTTTGGTTGGAGTTCATCAGAGGGTTTTTCACCCCATAGGTCGAATTGAAAGATGCCATTACTAGCAGGACTACCTTCGAATGAAGAATAGGAACCCAACAATTTGTCTCTATTTAGTTCGCGATCAATTGGTTTTAGTTCTTTCATTAGAGAATCGAATTCAACCGTTTCCTCTTCAGACAATTCCGCTTTATTTTTTAGCATCACCAACTGTTTCATACCGACTTCACGTTTTTTAGAAAGTTCCATAGAGGTTTCCATAGCACTATAATAAATCATTTCAAAAATACGTTCATTCAAGTCGAGTGCTTCTGGACTACTAAAGGGTATTTTCAACATAGCGAAAACATCGGCCAATCCCTGCACACCAATACCAATCGGACGATGTCTGCGATTGGATCGTTCGGTTTCTGGGAGAGGATAATAGTTGATATCAATAATTTTATTCAGATTACGAGTGATAACCTTAACATTTTTATACAGTTTATCAAAGTCAAAGGCGGTCCTGTCAGCATTCACATATTTAGAGAGCCCAACACTCGCTAGGTTACACACGGCAAATTCATCTGGAGAAGAATATTCCATAATTTCAGTACAAAGATTACTGGATTTAATCGTTCCAATGTTTTTCTGATTCGATTTGTTATTACATGAATCCTTATAACAAATATAAGGTGTTCCTGTTTCAATCTGAGATTCAACAATCTTATACCACAAATCATTTGCATTAATTTGCTCCCTATATTTACCTTCTGCTTCATATTTGGTATAGAGTTTTTCAAATTCTTCTCCAGAACAATCCGCTAGACCAGGACATTCATCTGGACACATCAAAGACCATTTACCTTGGGCTTTAACACGTTCCATAAAGAGGTCGGGAACCCAGAGTCCATAAAAGAGGTCACGACACCGTTCTTCTTCATTCCCATGATTCTTTCTAAGCAACAGAAAACTGAAGATATCACAATGCCAAGGCTCAATATAAATAGCAAAGGAACCTTGACGTTTTCCACCACCTTGATCAACATATCGAGCCGTATTATTAAAAACCCTCAACATAGGAACAATACCATTCGAGGTTCCATTGGTACCCTTAATAGCACTTTTGCGACCACGAATATTGTGAATATGAATACCAATACCACCAGCCCACTTAGAAATCATAGCACAATCCCTCAATGAAGAATAAATACCATCAATACTATCATCACGCATCGCAAGCAAGAAACAGGACGAGAGTTGTGGACGAGCTGTACCAGCATTAAACAAGGTAGGTGTAGCATGAATAAAATATTTTTCAGACATTAGATCATAGGTTTTTAGTGCATCTTTCAGACTATCCATATGAATACCCAACGAAACACGCATAAACAGATGCTGTGGTCGTTCAATAATTTTACCATTAATTTTAAACAAATAACTTTTCTGAAGCGTTTTTAGTCCAAAAAAATCAATTAGATTATCGCGTTTATATTTAATATATGAATTGAGTTTCGTTTTATTCTTTTCAACAAAGTCAAACAATTCCTTCGAAATGAGTGGAGCTTTGCCATTTTCAAACAAAATTCGGGTGGTTTCAGAATAGGAAGGAGAAGTATTTTTATGTAAATTAGAAATTTCAATACGAGACGCTAGTTCTGTATAATCAGGATGTTCGGTCGAGAGAGAGGCACAAATTTCTGCTGCCAATTCATCGATTTTATTCGTTGGAATTTTATTATATATTTCACCACAAATTTTTTGTGAAATTTTGGTTGGATTAATATTTAGAGTTCGACCATTCGTAGACAACGTTTTTATACGTTTTTGGATTTTCTCAAAGGAGGTCTCTTCCAATTCCCCATCCCTTTTGGTAACATAGTCAAGCTCCATATTATCTTTATTATTATTATGCTTCATTCTTTTAAGATATAATCTGTAAATATATTAATTTAATAATTTATATTTAAATGTCCAAATTTTCTATAAGATTCTTAAATATGTATTTTTTGGAAATATTCAAAAGAATTAATTCATATTTAAAAAAAATTGATTTTGAATAATACTATTTGATTAAATACAAACATCCAAACTCTACTATGTCCATCTTTTACTACGACTTCGAAACGACTGGACTCAACCCGTATCACTGTAAGGTGATTGAATACTGTTTCATGAATCATGAGAATGAATCAGTGGAAAGTCTGATTAATCCGAAGGAAACCTTGTCTCCTAAAATCGAAATGATTACTCAGATCACGAATGCAATGGCACTGGTTGCGCCGCCAATGGAAGAGAAACTCGCTGAAATAACAACATTTCTAAATTTGTGTAATAGCGAATGCGTCTATCTCGTCGCTCATAACAATAGTGGGTTTGACCGATTCTTTTTCAAAAACATTTATAAAAATGATCGCATTTTGGCACCGATTCTGAATACGAAAGTTAAACATATCGATTCTATTCACCTTGCAAAATATCTTCTTCCCCAGCTACGAACCTTTAATCTGAAATACTTGTGTAAAGTCTTCAATATTATTCCTGGCACACATCGTGCGAAGGATGACACCATCGCTCTCAAGCTCTTGTTTGAACAACTGGTTAAGAGGCTCGCCCGACAAATGGAAATCGAGTATGAAACACTCATCACAAATCCTAAAATGATTTACGATATCCTTTATTAAGAAGTTCCTTACTAAGAATTCATAAAACTAATACTTTATCATATAAAAATTGATTATTTTTTTGTCTTCTTTACTAATTAATCATGACGACCTCTACCTTTATTACCGACGACGACCGCGTGTATCTAACCAACAACTTTCTCGATCCCGAAGTCGATCTTCCTATCTTTCTTCGGGAATTACGGACCTATTTAAATGAAGTCTGGGAAGATGTGTACTTTATTGTTGATGACTTTTCCTTTGAGGAATTGAATAGTCGATATCTTGAAAACTATCCAAGCACTGGTGGATACTATATTCTTGAAGACACCTTCACTACTGGCCCCACGGAACTCCTTTCTGAACGGTCTAAATTTATTCTTGGATACCTTTACAATATTCATTTGCGTTAATATATTTAAAACTATTTGTATATTTTAGTATAAGCATGTTTTTTTTTAAACCAGTAAAAATGTCGGTTCGTTTTTATAATTCCTTTGGGAAAAAACATATAGGTATAGATAATGCCTCTAGGGTTCAGATGTTGTCGAAAGTTAAAGCTATTTCGATTAAAAACTTAATCGAAGAAGCTACCTATGTAAAACAATATCCGACTCTCAATCTTCCCTCTCCATTAACAGAAGTTCAGGCCGTAACAAATCTAAAAAATATTATAGAGAAAAATAAAGTGAATAAATCGTATATTGGTCAGGGTTATCATGATACCGTGACTCCTTTCCCGATTAAAAAACACATTTTACAAAATCCTAAATGGTATACTGCATATACACCGTATCAATCGGAGATTTCACAAGGTCGTCTCGAAAGTCAATATAATTTTCAGACACTCATCAAAGAATTAACCGGATTACCCATTGCAAATGGTGGTCTTCTTGATGAAGGGAGTTCAGCTGTAGAAGCGCTTAACCTAATGTTTAACTTTAATAAAAAAAAGAAGAAAACGTTTGTATGTAGCGATAAACTACACTCTCAAACCTTAGAAATTCTTACACATCGGGCCACTGTTCTTGGGATTACTATTAAAATTCTGGATTTGGAAAAGACTGACCTCGAAACGGAAGATGTTTTTGGTGTTATGATCCAATACCCAAATACATATGGAAATATTCTTCTGTATGAGGAACTAATGAGCACTTGTAAGGACCAACAGATTCTAACCTGTGGTATTGCTGATATTCTTTCTCTAGTAAAACTTAAATCGCCAAAAGAATTAGGTTTAGATATTGCTTTGGGAACAACTCAGCGATTCGGGGTACCTATGTGGTTCGGTGGACCACATCCATGTTATTTCGCAGTAGAAAAAAAACTTATTCGTAATGTACCTGGTAGAATTATTGGGAAATCTCATGATGAAAATGGTAATGAAGGGTTTAGACTTGGATTACAGACTCGAGAACAACATATCCGTCACGACAAAGCTACGAGTAATATTTGCACCTCTCAATCACTTCTTACAAATGTAGTTGCTCTATTTTCTATGTATCATGGAAAAGACGGTCTGAATACTATTTACGATAATATACATTCTCTAACGAAGACCTTGGATCACCACTTAGCAGAACTCGGTATTGACCAATTAAATGAAGCCTATTTTGATACACTACACCTTCGACATCCTGATATGCATAAATTTTATGAAAGTCTTCTCCAAAATCATATTTGTGTACGACAAATTAATGACTCAGAAATTATTATTAATCTAGATGAAACAACCACGATTGATGATATAAATTTTATTATCGATACAGCCAAACAACGTTTTCATCCAGTTAGGCATGTTAAAACGAAAGAAACGACGACCTCTATCTTTCGCAAAACCTCTTATATGGATCTTGATATTTTTAAAAACTATAAGACAGAAACACAATTAATGCGATATATTTATAGTCTCTCAAACAAAGATTATACACTATGTGAAGGGATGATCCCTCTAGGATCCTGTACGATGAAACTGAATGGTTCAAGTCAACTGGAACCACTTTTCTGGGATAAAATGAATCTACACCCCTATCTACCAACGAAATTTACGAAAGGTTCAGTAGAATTTCTTACTAATATTGGCGATTATTTAAAAGAGATTACAGGTTTCGATGATGTTTCATTCCAATCCAATTCAGGTTCTATGGGAGAGTATATGGGTCTTCTGGTTATTAAAAAATATTTTCAGACAAATAATAAAAAAAATAAAGATACAGTTTTAATTCCCCATACAGCTCATGGAACCAATTTTGCCTCTGCCTCTTTAGCTGGTCTAAAAATTATTAAATACGACGAATCTATTTCATTGGAAGACTTTAAACTTCTTACACAGAAATACCAAGAAAATATTGCTGGTATTATGATTACCTATCCCAATACGACTGGGGTTTTTACTGAAAACATTAAAGAAATCTGTGAAGCGATCCATGCGATTGATGGATTGGTCTATCTAGATGGTGCCAATATGAATGCCTTAGTCGGTCTGGCTAAACCAGCTGAATTAGGTGCAGATATTTGTCATTTAAATCTACACAAAACATTCTGTATTCCACATGGTGGGGGTGGTCCTGGTATGGGACCCGTTCTATGTAATAAAAAATTACAACCATATCTTCCCAAAAACTCACTACAAATTGAATCCACTGGAAATCCCATCGGTAATATTACTTCTTCCCAATGGAGTTCAGCATCGATCCTTTCTATACCATATATTTATATTGCGACTATGGGAAGTAAAAGTCTAACACGTGCTACAGAAACTGCCATACTAAATGCCAATTATCTAAAATCCAGTCTGGAAGAGTATTATACAATTAAAGATGTAAATAGTAATAATCGTGTTGGTCATGAATTTATTATCGATACGACTGAATTTGGTTCTCTAAATATTAATGAAAATGATCTCTGTAAAAGGCTCATGGATTATACCTTCCACCCTCCCACAATGTCTTGGCCTAGAACGAATGTAATGATGTTTGAACCAACCGAGAGTGAAGATAAAGAAGAGTTAGACCGATTGGTCTCGGCTCTCATTTCTATTCGACAGGAAATTACAGAAATTGAAGAAAAAAAATATAGTCTGGACAATAATGTTATTAAAAATGCTCCTCATAATACATCCTTAATTTATAATGATTGGAAGTTACCCTATTCGCAAAAAAAGGCATTTTATCCGCTTGAAACATTAGTAGATAAGAAATTTCATATACCAATTGGTAGGATTAATAATGTTCGGGGCGATAAAGACTTGCTAAAAAAATAATGTTTATATTATTATATAATGAGGCCTGATAAATATAAAACAAAAAAGGCACGAGCTAAAAAAATTAAATTTAAAAAATCACAAAAAATCAAATCTCAAACAAAAAAGGATAAAAAATCGAGAGAACGATCTAAGAACAGGAAAAGGAAAGGTAAGAAAGGATCTCGTGTCCGTCTAAACAGAAGAAATAATCTCAATAACGATAATAATTATAGAGAGGCCACACCACGTCCTGTACACATTTGCGATAATATTGAAATTCCAAAATCTTTAAAATCTAAAAGAACACGCATTTTTGCTATTATTGGACACTCCTCTTTCTGCACCTTTAATGATCTATTAAAAATTAAAGAGAACCGAGAACCAGATGGGTTCCGTGTCGACCTAAAAAAATATAAAGATTTCCAGAAACTTAGATATATCTCTGCACAGGATATCGGAAAAAAATCCTCTGCTTTGAGAATGGAAAACTTTATTAACCAACTTAAAACCTCTGAAAAAATACATTCGGGGTTCATACAACTGGATGATATAAAATCTACAACAAATTTTAATAAACTTGTTGACTGTGATTTGTTTAATAATTATAAGGAAGATTACGCATTAGTTAAAAAACGTTTTCTCAATACTCCATCCCTAAATTTTAATGTCTACCCCAAAAAAGACACGAATGGAACCCAGAATCCTATAAACGCCGAAGTAGAATTTCTTTCACATCATCCAAATACACCTTTTACAGGTATTTATGAACTAACAGAAAAGAAAGAAGATAGCGAGAATTCTAATAATAATTATAATTCTAATTATAATTCTAATAATAATAATGATAATTTTAGTTGGGATATTCATTCGGACGAGATACTCTTTAATCCTGTGATAAAGGACACTTTCCAAGCCCAACGAGAACGTGATATTAATCTACTTGAAATACAATCAAAGATTATTAACACAAAAGAAAATAGGAGTAAAAATCCACAAGATCCGACCTATATTTCAGAGAATACTTTACATAATACAAAGTTAGCTATTCTGAAAGGAAGTTTAATGATACCCAATCATGCTACCAATTCTAAACTGAAGAAATTACCAGAGTCTTTTAATGATGACTTTACTGATTTTACACGATTGAATAAACAATTATTTAATTTGATAGAGAAACAGGGGAAGTTAGAAGTAAATCTTGATGATATCATAGATCTCATTCTAACTGATAATTATTTAATGAATCATCAAGATTTTATTATATTAGATTTTGGTTGTAAACATATCAAAGACCTTAAATACACCAATAATGTATGGAGTCGTCCGAATAATACAGTAGCGAGGGAGAGCACAGTACGAGTAGCCCACCCTCTCCGTGAAGAGGTTGGTTCTGTTTGGGAAAAAGAGCCTGGTACATACCCCTATATTATTAATAAACTATTTGCTGAAGCAGGTAATTAACACTTCTGGAGAATATTTAGTTTCAGAACCTCATTGGTCATATGTCTAAATAAATAGAAATAGGATTTATTTATAGAATATAGACCAGTCCATTTAGATGGAACAAATTAATCGTATCATACGAGAAAAGAACACGCGGTTATGTTTTTCGGCGGATTTTACAACACAAGCAGAATTATTTGGTTGGATTAATCTTATTGGACCACATATGTGTATCTTAAAAACCCATATTGATATTCTGGTTGATTATGACCAGAGTGTTAATACCAAATTAAATAAATTAAAGGAACAATATAATTTTGTTATATTAGAAGATCGAAAGTTCTCTGATATTGGTAAAACTTTTGAGAGGCAATTAGAAGGGTTCTATAATATTTCAGAGTATGCGGATATTATTACGATTCATGGTATTTGTGCAGAAGGTATGTTAAATTATATTGAAACAAATCAATGTAAGTCCCCTAAAATTTTAATCGTAGCACAAATGTCGAGTATCGGTAATATTATTGATACCAACTATACAAATAATTGTTATAATATAGCAAAAAAATATAAAAAAAATGTCATAGGGTTTATAAGTCAGACTAAATTTGTAAAAGATGACTCTTTTCTATTTTTAACTCCTGGTGTGCGTCTAATAGGAACACGAAAAGATGATCAGAAGTATAATACACCCGAAAGTGCTTTTAAAATGGGGGCTGATATTATTATTGTAGGCAGTGGTCTTTCTTCATTAAGATTTCCGTTAGAACTAATTCATCACTATAAATAATTAGGGAGAATCAGGAAGAAACTGCAATTCTTTAGGAGCACGTTTCTTAATAAGAGATTCGTAGCCACATTTCCTATATTTGAGGACATCAGCCCAGAAACTATTAATTTCAGGTAGAAATTCCTCGTTGAAGCGTTTTTCGTCTCTTTGGACCAGTATCACACTATACACATCCAGCCACCAATAAGTGGTTTTAACATAGATTTCTTTCATACTACTTTTAATTTCAGCTTCCCATTTATAAATATCCTCTTTGGATTCAAAATCATAAAGGTAATAATAAGTATTTTTTCCCAGACTCGGATCGAAGGTTTCGAGAACCACCCCCTTTTCCATACCATTTTTTGTTAGTGTAAGAGTGTTTTGAGAATCATCCAAGAATTCTTGGACCAAATCATATTCCTTGATGGAACATTCAAGATAATCGCAGAAGTCTAATCCACACACTTCGAGTTGTCCTTGTACCTGTAGTTCATAATGAACTGGGATAAAGTCATTAATGATTCTTGATTTCGGACATTTAATTTCGAGCATTCGTCCAATATATTCGGTGTTTTCAGAATCCACATCACAAATACCATCAGGTGAAGCACCAAAATGTGGAATTGTAGGATGTGGAACACAACCATATTCAAACACATGTACCTTATTCCGTTGTTCATAAATATGGACCGCTACATCTTCATACTTTACGCCATGTTTTACAGCAGCACCAGCAAAGAATTTCTCTTCATAGCCACATTTTTTAGCAACGAGTTTTTTCCTCTTACAATAGGGATTCACATTTAGGGCTGTCCCCAGATCACTTGCTGTTAGGCGTTGGTTTCTATATTCATACCATTCCTTTGTCCGTTGAGCGGGTTGTGGTGTTTGTTTAAGTTTGTCTATAATACTAGCGAATTCTGGATTTTCAAAAGAATAGACTTGGGTATTCCTATACTTCAGAAGTTCATCATACATATTAATGGGGTTCGTGTTAAACTGTTCATAGATATGTTGTACGAAGTCTATGAATTGTTTGAAATCATTTTCATAATTGAGTGTGGGGTTGAGAAACCCCACACAGGATTCGATGAGAGTCTGGATTTCTGATTGGGAAGACATTTTATTAATATGGTTACGTATATTTTGTATCAATTTTATATTTAAATATATTCTTATATTAATGTTCTTTCCCAAAGGTTCTATAATCTTTTTTCTATTTAATGTGATAGCATTATTGATTTACTTTTTTGTAGTGTGTAGTAAATATGGTTGTATTTATCTGAATAAAAAGAGTCATGTGTTAAATTTACCCTTTGCTGGTATTACACGACCCCTCACAACATTAGTAACGAATTTCCCAGTCGGTGTTCAAATGATGATGTCTCCTAAAAATGCCTGGGTCTATATCTTTATTGCTTCAAGTTTAGCAATAATAACAATAATATTATTAAGAAATTTTAAAAAAAACGAAGAATCTAATGATCGTAGCCAACCTTCTGTTGCACACTAAAATTATGGTTAATATCTATATTTTTACTATCAAAATTATTATTATTTAATAGAGAAATATGAAAATAGGGTTCTGTATTTATATTCGAAATAGCATATTTATTTCCATAACAATCATTGGTGGCGTCGTGATTATTACTGACTCCATTCATATCCCAAGTGTGTTCGACTTTGTTACAAGGGAAGGTTGCTTCCTCTGGTTCTCCAGGTAATGTAATATGGTCCTTTAATAAGGAGGTTTTTTCATCAATTAATTCAATATGCTTATTCTGTGTTTCGACTTTACTAAAATTTAAATTCGTTTCTACCATTGCTTCGACTTTATTAATATTTGGAATATTCGTTTTTAGAGAAGAATCACGTCCAGTACAGTGTTTTTTATTTTCATCACAATTAAATCGGTCGATGGGTGTGATAGCATTTAGGATAGAAATGTTTTTAACAGTAATAACATTATCAATAATATCCAGATGGAATCTGTATTTATTGGTAAAAAACTTTTTATGATTTAATAAAAAGACTTCTATTTTGTAACTAAACCCATTTTCAATCGTGTCTCTTTTAAAGTTTTCAATATTAATAAGCTGAAGGTTTGTTTTATTTTTTGTGTTACTCTGATCTAGAAGCAACTGAATTAAACTAGTAATATATTTGAATAAACTGGTGGATTTATTAATATTTTCGACTATAAATGGTGAATTACAGTCGCCTAATAGATTCGAATAAAAGATTTTATCCTCAGTAACCTTAAAACTATAATAGATCTCCTTTTTCTTTGCGAAAGAGTTTTCAATATTCTCGACCGAATTTTTGAACTGGTTTTCTAAATCATTTTCAAATGAAATATTCGTAAAATTCTGTTTAGAATAAAATGTTAAAAATATTAAAACGATAATGACTGTTAAAATAAATAATTCCATAGCTTACTATATGTGAATATATTTATTCATTAGTTAATCAATTTATCGAAATCATTTAGATCCATGTCTACATCCGATTCAATATTATTCAGTTGAATAGAATTGGCCGAATCTAAGGTTCCTAAGTTATCCATGTCATCCATCGTTCCCAAGGGAGCCATGACATCTCGTGTTTCCATGGTGTTCATTTGTTCCATCGGAGCGAGTTGATTGGCCGTCTGACTGGGTATTGCATTTTCAAAGGTTTCCATACCACCGAGTGGAGCCAATGTAGGTATAAGTGTGGGTTCTTTATTACTCTCAGGAAGTTGTGGACTATTCTCGAAACTTTTTTTATAGTTGTCCATTAACCTATCTCGTTCATCTCTCGGTGGTTCGTTCTTAACGGGTATTGGTTGTTGTGTTTGGTGTGGTTGTTGTGGTTGGTGTGGTTTCTCTGTCTCTAAATCCGTATTATTGAGATCTTCAATAAATTTCTCAAATTCGGCTGACTCTAGAGCTGGTGCCTCTTGTCCAGATGGTTCGTTTACCATTTCCTTTATTTGTTGTGTTTCTTTCAAAAGATGTTCGAGTGTTTGTGTATTTTGGGTTATTTCTTGACGCTTTGTCTCATTTGTTGGGTGTGTCTCGTTATTATTAATGTTATTAATTAATAATTGGCCATTATTTTCTCGAATAAGAATACTAACTAGACTTAGACTATCTAAAATAAAAATAATCCAAAAATAATATCCCAGAATCGGAAACCCTTTAAAAACACTATTGGTAATTAGGTGTAGTATAATGTAAAGCAAAATACTATAAATGACGAGTTTTACAACTTTATTTTCGTCATCTTCAATGAGATTCGAATTATGTAGTAAATAAAGGAACATTCTGATATAATTGTTAAATTAAAAAAAAAAAAAAATTATAACTTAATATGACTGAATGTAAATATAGTAATGTTTGTCCCATTATGAAAAATTCGATAAAAACAGAGAATACCATTTACGTAATTGGTGACCTTCATGCGGATTATAAAAAAACTATAGAGTTATTTCGCCATTTTAAGTTAATCGACCGAAATAAAAAATGGATTGGAAAAGACTCTATAGTCGTTCAATTAGGGGATCAGATTGATGGATATGGACGTGGTAATTACGAAGATGCAAACGGGGAAATACAAATCTTAGATTTTTTTGATAATCTTCATATTCAGGCACAGATATATGGTGGAGCGGTCTATTCCTTACTCGGAAATCATGAATTGATGAATGTTATGGGTAATTTTTCCTATGCCTCTAAAAAGGATATAGAAAAGAGTGGTGGTAAAAAACAGCGTGAATTACAGTTTAAACCAGGTGGATGTATGGCGACACGTCTATCCTGTACTCGGAATACTTTATTAAAAATTAATGATATTATCTTTGTTCATGCTGGTATTATCCCAGAAATAGTTAAAGATAATAAAAAAAATACTGTAAAATTTGTCAATCTTTTAATGAAAAATTTTTTAAATGGAACAAAAAGTATGGATGAGAAAGTGAATAAATTCTTAATAGATTCCAAAGGCGTTTTATGGGATCGTTCCCTTGGAAAATCCAAGCCGAATTGTGAGTTATTAGAAAAAACTCTTAAAGAGATTGGGGCGAATCATATCGTTATTGGACATACCCCACAGAATGTTATAAATTCTAACTGTGATGAGAAGGTGTGGCGAGTGGATGTAGGGTTATCCAAATCCTTAGGGGATAATAACTTTCAGATTCTTGAAATAAAAAGGACAAAGAATAAAAATAAATTTACAGTACTAAATTAAGACTAAGAATACATATCTACAACACCACCATCATATTTTTGAGATTCAGCGACTTTTTTAATATCATCGATATTCGTAAGCAAATTCGGTTCATTTCTATTTTCAAAGAGATATTTTTGTAGAATAGCAGAAGTAAGTTTATAATGTTTAATGTGTTTATAAAATTCAGTAAAACAATCTACGCGAGTTCCTAAAAATTTATTGAACATTTGTTGAACTTGTGCTTTATCAGAATACCCAAAATGGACTTTGTTATCGACACGACCAGGACGTTTCAAGGCATTATCGAGATTACAACAATAATTCGTCGTCATAAACACAATTAATTTATGAACACTATTAATCCCATCCAAAGCATTTAGTAGACCACTAAAGGTTAGTGCAGATTTTTGAGTATCATTTTCTTTTCGATCTTTAAACAAGACATCAATATCTTCGAGTAGTAGAATCGACCCGTCTGGAATCAGATTTAGAGCTTGGAAAAAACATTTATCTGTCATTTGTTGATCAAAGGTAAGAGTAGCAATATTTAGATCCAATTCAGAAGCAATTGCTGAAACCAGACTCGTTTTACCAGTTCCAGGATAACCTTCGAGTAGTACATTATATTTATACGGAATCCCATAATCAAAATATTCCTTTTCAGTTTCTTCAGTTAAAAAGGTGGAAACCTCATCGAGTAGTTTAATATGTAGATTATCAGCATAACAAACAGTATCAATGGATCGTTTGCTTTTTTTTTTAATGCTACCCCAATAATCACCATCCCAAAGAAACAAGTTAAGTTTATCAGATTCTTTACATTTCTCTAACACATGAAGATTATAAAAGGTAACAGAATCATCAATAAACTCCTTTAGGAGATCAATCCTATTTTCATTGGAAGTAATTTCCAATTCTTTATGATATTTTGTATGACCTTCGACTGACAACGTATGTCCAACATTTCGGTATTCAACATGGATTTCTGCCCCCTCAAACTGAAATGTATATTGTCCTGGTTTGATTGCAACTTTAATTTCTCGTTTATATTTCGTTCGATTCCCAGGAATCGTAAAGTGGTGTTCTTCGATATAATTACATGTATTATGAATAACTGCTTCAAAGACCACATTATTTGAGTTCTCTAAGAGAATGATAGCTTTTGGTGATACGACTACACTCATTTTATATAACTCGTAAATAGTCTTTAGGCTAAAATAGTTTCGTTTAATATACTTAGAACTAATTTTAGATAAATTAGAATGGTAAAAGTTCAAAATACGATTACTATAGTCGAAGAAGGAGATTCTCTAACAGACATTTTAGATAGAACCGTGCCGTCTATTTTATATTTTACCGCCAAATGGTGTGGTCCCTGTAAATCGATCTATCCATTCTACGTGGATTTACAAGAGAAATATCCAAATATAAAGTTTTATAAAATTGATATAGACGATTGTGAAGAAATAGCGTCAAATTTTAATATACAATCCGTTCCAACCTTTTATCTCTATAAAACAAACGATGAATACTTTAAAACCTGTCAAGGAGCAGATAAAGAGTTATTGTCGTCCCTCGTTTATTCATTGAATGAGACATATAAACCATCGAATGGAGAAATCGAACCCTTAATTAATCATACTAAAACCCAGAGTTATAATACTAATACAACAGAGTACACCATTCTAGAAACTCCAAAAGACGATGATTTATCTAAATTTTTTGAAACTATAGATATGGATCAGGATGTGACTGATTGGTGAGGTTTGAATGTAATAAATAAAATATAAGGTAAATTATATGGATTTAACTAAACTTATCGAGGAAAATAGAACTCTTAGGAAAAAAATTAAGAATTTAAAAAGGACGAAACTTCGATTAAAACATAATCTAAATAGTAAAATAGCAAAATTAGAAGATGAACTAAATACGAGCGAATTAAATAAAGATTGGCAATCAATTACTGAGAATCCCAAAATTTAAATATTGTGTAATATTATTATGGGTTTAAAAGGAAGAGAAGATTTACGTTCATTCACGGTATTAAGTGCGTCGAAACATGGTGGTTGCAAAACGAAGAGTAAGGGTGGTCGGTACGTCAGTACGACCCCGCTTGGTGCGGCCAAAAAGGCCTTTAACGCACTTTGTCGCGTTAAAAAGATCCGAGGTGTCTGTACTCTAACCGTAGTTGTTAAAGAAACGACGACTGGTAGTGCGAACAAGGAGTTTTCTTACACCATGAAGCGTAAGAAGTTATCGACTCCGCTCGTTCGGTTAGCAGGGACGAAAAATGAATTCCTTGTCGAATATGAAGTCAGTGGAAACAAAACCAAGGGCAAACTTACGTGCAAAAATAAGGGTCAGAGTACGGGTAAAATTAGCTCCCGTCGCTCCCGTCGCCTCTCAGCTTTGCGTAAGTAAATTCGTTCTATATATTAGAATGGAAGACACAAAGTACTTAGCTGAAAAAGCTTTAGAAATACTGTATATTCAAGATAAACAAATTACAAATATAGAAACTACAACGAACGAAATTACTAATAATTTAGAATATTCTAAATATATTTTAGAGACGTTTACCACCTTCATCAAACCTTTTTTTAGAAACACATTAAATATTTTTAGAAATACGACAACTCTTTCTAAAAATACGGAACAATTAGACACACTGTCTTCAGGGATTTTAATAACAAATCAAATTGTTAAAAAAAATAAATCAGAAAAAGAACAAAAAAATGAGGATATGGACCACATTATTTCTATAAACAAAAGAATTAATAACCTTCTCGAAAATCAGAACAGAATTCTCGAGGAAACGACTCTCAATCTACAAACGACTACCACTTTATTGAAAGAGGTTAATTCGTCTTCTCTTTTTTAACACCGAAACAGATCCTACATTCTCCACCTTTAATAACAGGACTATAAGTTTTACATTCACATACTCGAATTGGTTGATCATTCATCATTATATTATACTTTATGGTTATTTTTTAAATTATTTATTTTATATTTTAGATTATATATTTTTAAGAGAAGTCTTAAATTCAAACCTTGGTAAGGTGGTTAGAAATATGACCACCAATCTCAACAAAGGTGAGGGATTTCTTGGAATCCATACCAAAAACCTTCTGCATCTTCTTATCGGCCTTGAAAGTGCGCTTGTTCTCCTCAAGCTGAAGCTTTTTGTCCTTGATGTATTTCGAAATACCCTTCATCACCTCAGCCTTAGTGAGCTGAGCATCCGTTTCGACACCGAGAAACTTAACGAGATCCGCGCTAAGGGTGTTTTTGGCCTGAACACGAACTGATTTCTTCGACTGTTTCTGTGCGGTACGACACGATTTCTGGAGAGACTTGAGACTGTCCTGCATACCCTTCGTGGTAGTAGTGATTGTCTGAAGTTCGCTCTGAAGCGACTTGAATAGAGTATCAATCGTCTCTAGGACCGTCGGGGCCTCGAGAACAACCGGTTGAGTATCCATAACAGTAGGGAGAGTTTCGGGGGTGGAGTCAGTCATTTTATAGTATAACTTTATAATTTAACTTTAAGTATTTATATATGATTTAATATTAATAATTAGAATGAATAATAAATTGCTAAACTATAGAATTTGTGAAAAAAGAATCGGTAAAGGTTCTTTTTCTACTATTCATAAATGTTTCGACAATGATAATAACGTTTTCGCTCTTAAAAAAATTAAGGTTGATAAATTAAAGGACAAGCTCTCCGTCAAGAACGAATTTAATATTATGAGGAAATTGTCTCATATTAACATTATTAAGGTCTTCGACCTGATTATTGATGAACAACTCGATAACGTCTATATCTTTTTAGAATACTTTGAATATGGCGATCTCGGTAAATATTTATCTGGAAATTCTCTGGAAGAGAAACATGTGAATAATTTCTCTATACAAATCAAAAATGGATTACAATATTTATTCAAACAAAATATTATTCATCGAGATATAAAACCTCAAAATATTCTGGTCTCGAATGATAAAATTTTAAAAATTATTGATTTTGGGTTATCTAAAAGTATTAATCGAAATGAAGAAATGATGGATACGGTTTGTGGTAGCCCTCTTTATATGGCTCCTGAAATTGTTAAAACGAAAAACTATACGGTTAAATCCGATATTTGGTCTTTCGGTGTTATCATTTATGAAATGATCTATGGTTATACTCCATTTCGTGCAAATAACATCTATTCTCTAATTAATGCTATTGATAATACGGATATTAAATATCCTACCTATAACATTTCTAAAGGATGTATCAATTTACTACAACAAATGTTGGTAAAGGAACCAGAATATCGTATCGGTTGGGAAAATCTATTTATACACGCTTGGTTAACCAACGATTTGATTTTAAATGAAGAAAATAAATTGTTAGAAGAACCATTCAAAACTTGTTCCTCTACGGAACATTTCAATCGTTCTTATAAATATAATAGTATTAGTCACAAAATCGATGAATCTTTTGAGCTTAACTTTGCTTTTGAGAGTATTAATTCAAATGAATCGCTCTATCACTCTATGTCGGATTCTGAAACAGATTCGTTGGTGATTCGTAATTCGGATAGTGAAACTCTACTTTACCCAAACAGATCGAATCCTATCGATATTAAAAACAATACGCTACTGGATAGTTTTGTTTTTATAAACAAAAATATTATAGAACCAAACTCAAACATTAATCACTCCTTCTCTGAAAACATTAAAGGTTATATTCATAATTCTATACATTTTGTTAAACAGAGTTGTGACTATATTAATAAATCCTCTTCTTTATAAAGCGGGTTTTCCACCCCAATAATTCGTTGGCATAACTCGATCACACGGATACTCACTAGCTCTTAAAATCTCTTCCTGAGACCGATTCTCTTGAGAACCACTACAACTATAAAATTCTGGACCACTTGGCTTATACATTTTCGAGGTTACAGACGAATAGGTCTGTAAAGCAGGATGGGTTAGATATCTATATGGAATACCTATATCCATCGTTAATTTATAGTAGTCCTTGTTCGTATTCGGTTTTAAAAATAGACTCGGACCGATATAGACCGATCCTAAGGTTTCATAAAAACTATTCGGTATCGACAAAGTAATTTCAAATTCATTATTAATAATTGGTACTTCACCTATATTTTCTTTATTTGAGGTTGCCTGTTCAAAATCATGGTAGGGCATTCCACTACCATAAAAACTATAACTGTCTCTTGGAGGATCGGCTGCCATATACGACACCTTCGTTATTTTACCCTTAAATTCCTCACTAATTTTACCATAAACCTTTAGTTGATTATTTATAACCTTAATAAATCCACCAAATTCTGGTTCACTATACCTCACTACTTTACATTCAGTTTCCATATAATTATTACTAATATTATTATTAAGTTTACTAATATTATTATTAAGTTTATGAATCCTAAAGATTTATTCTACTTTAGGTTTGCAGGAATTCTGTTCCATATTAAATTCATTTCCTGGAGCGGGCTGAATACATTCATTCACTTCAGCATGCACACGACCTAACCCAATTCCTTCCTCGTAGCCTTCCAAAACAGAACAATTTTGGATATTACACAAAGTCATACCCTTTTCTGGAAGCATCGTCCCGTAGGTATCTTTATTGGCACAATCATAAGCACCATTCTGAGCATAACTAATCTTTTTGTTTGTATCCATAATTTTGGTGGCATTCTGTGTAAGATACATCCGGTATTCATACGAATTTAACAGTTTATTATCGACCTTAAGATTCGTATTTACAACACAATTCGGTCTGTAATCAGTGAAATGTCTACCATCATCCATCCTAGGTGGTAAATTTAAATGTTTATTATTACTCGTTTTAAAGCAGCGACTCATTATTATAGTAATATAATATAATTTAATTTAAGCTGTATGACTTTTAATTCGTCCAATTAGATCCTTTTTAGGTCCACGAACTACAAGATTATTATCCCGTGCAATTGTCTGAAGTTCCTTTAGTGTTAAAAGTTCCAACTGGAGATTATTAATCTGAATTGAATCATCGACAGATTCCTCGCCAGATTCATCACCAGATTCCTCACCAGATTCCTCACCAGATTCCTCACCAGATTCCTCAC
>MDTF01017579.1_pt1 | contig 20970 bp, 17 predicted proteins | sample 811191 | NCBI WGS metagenome assembly MDTF01 (sample SAMN05326649, study PRJNA326480) | marine metagenome | isolation source: seawater | place: Southern Ocean | collected 2011
TAGGTCTCTTTTTTTTATAGATTTTAGTGAACTTTTAATTTTCATAATTTTTAAATGCCGGCAACGTCCTACTCTTCCGTGCCTTAAGACAAAGTACCATTGGCGCTGAAGGGCTTGACTTCCGAGTTCGGAATGGGATCGGGTATAACACCAACGCAATAATCACCGGCGAGATCGTTATACCTATTTAATTTATATTGTAAACAAGGAAATGTTAGAAAATTAACTCTTTTTAACTATGCCTTTTATGTAATCTTTTAACTGAATAGAACCAAATATTTTATAGACTTTATTAGATAAATTCATACTGGTTAAAGCAGAAGCATATCTTTCACCTGCTCTAAAAGGTAAATATTTAACTTTAGTATTAAACATTCTTGCAACCTGCATAATACTGTAACTTTTTTTGTTAGAGATAATATAATGTCTGCATTTATTTTTTTTCCAAGCATAATAGCATGCATCTACAGTATCTAAAATATGCGTGAATCTTCTCGATTGAGTTCCTGGCTTAACTACTGTTAGAGATTTTTTATCTTTAAATTGCCTCTCAAAAATACCAATAACGGTTGCCATACTGCCGGAGCTTATCTGTTTTGGTCCATAAACATTATAAAAATAAATGATTTCAAATCTAAAATTAAACCATTTCTTTAAGTTATCAAGCATTTCTAAATTTTTGGTTTTAGAAAAGGCATATGGTGATAAATTTTTATCATTTCCATTATTTCCTATTGTAGCTGATGTTGCTGAGTATATTAATTTAATTTTATTTTCTAAACAAAATCTAAAAACTTCATGCGTACCTATAGAGTTAGACTCTATACAATCATTCATTTTAAGAAAGCTTTGATATATACGTGCAAATTCTCCAAAATGAAAAATGGTATGAATTTTATTTTTATAACTTTTTAAAATTTTTGAAAAATTTTTTGTATGACCTTTTAAATATTTTATTCTTTTATCTAGAATATGATTTTTTATTTTTCCTGTAGAATAATTATCAAAACTAATAATATTAAATTTAGTCTTATTTAAAATTAACCCTATTAGATTTGAACCAACAAATCCAGCTCCACCTGTAACAATAATAATATTTTTTTTCATATAACTAATTTTTGAACCTTAGCGATTTAATAAAAAAAATTTCAATTTTTTATTTTTAAATTTTTGATTTTAATAAAAAAAATGAGTACATCAAAACTTGTGTTGATAAAATAAAAAAATAATCAACTTTGATGAAAATTAGAAAATAAGGTAATGATAACATGAGTAACATTATTGGAAAAACATTTTTAGCACCACATTTTTTTGATATTATATGATGTATATGTATTGTATCTGGATTAAAAGGATTTTGGCCTTTGTAAATCCGAACAAAAAATAGTCTTATAGAATCCATTATTGGCACCAACAGAATAATGACTATCTCCTCTGCATTTATAGATTTATCGTAATTATAAGTTTTAACAATTAAGTAAGAAAATAAAAAACCTAGAAAGTGAACACCATTATCACCTAAATAAACTTTATTTTTAAAATTTAGATATCCAAATATTAGTAATAAAAAAATTATTAGATATGCAATATCGTTAAAGTATCCCTTTGTTAAAATAAATATAGAAATTAAAAAAAAGTTAATAAATGACTGACCATTAAATCCGTCAAACATATTTAAGCTTATTATTAAGGAAAAAAAACAAAGTACAGTAAATATAATCGATGAATTTCCCAAAATAATTATCTCATTAAAAAGAGCTGTTCTTATCTCTTGTATTTGAGAGTCAGCTTCAAAAAAAATAAAAAATGATATTAATATAATTAAAAATGACGCCTTGATAATTGCTTTAAGATTATACTTATCATCATATAATCCAATTAAAAAAATAGATATAATTACAAATTGAAAAAGAAATATTTCCCTAAAGCTTTCAAGCATAAGTAAATTTGGGAAATTAATAAAATCTATTAGCTTTTGATAATTTAGAATAATAAATATATTAAAACAAAAAATAAATAAAAAACCTCCTATTAAAGATACTTTTTCTTTTTGGAATTTTCTTACTTTATCAGGGTAATCATATAAATTAATATTATTAGCAATCTTTTCAAATTTTATAACAAAAAAAATTGCTAAAAAAAAAATTGTAAATAATGAAATCATTTATAAAATTTGATGTATAAAATTGGTAAACTTATACTATACAAATACCAATTGTTGAATATGTTTCCCGATGGCATAATTGGACTGAATAATAGCAAATAAAAACAAAATATAAAAATCTGACTATAATTCAAATCTTTGTGAATTAATTGTCGTAAGAGAATTTTAATCATATAAATGATTAAAATAAAATAAAATATAAATCCTACGATTCCAACCTCACTTAAAACTTGAGATAGGATATGATGAGGGTGAGTATTGCATCCTCTTTCTGCATAGACACCATACTTTTCTTCAGTACAAAAATTTCTAAAATTATTGGGACCAACACCTAAAAAAAACTCATTTATGAAAATATTTAAAGCTGTTCTAATGTGTGCATCATGTGCAGTACTAAATATAAAGATATTATTATTTTTTTTTTCTTTAAAATATTGAATTGTTTTATCACTCACTAGCCTATTCTCATCCAGCAACGCATTTGACTCTTTTTTAAAATACCTGTCGTTTTGTCCCGTTAATTCCATAATAGTTTGATTAATAATTCTATCTTTTATACTCGGAACAGTGAGCACTATAGTAATCGAGGTAACTACAAGTAGTGATAAAAAAAATAGTTTATTTAAATTTCTAATATTTGAAAAAAGAATAATCATAAATAAAAAAATAACTAAAAAAAAAACAGCCGATCTTTCGTTAGTTAGGAAAGTAGATATTATAGTTAATAAAATTATGATAAAAAATGCTATATTTAATTTTAAACTACTGTCTTTAAATTTTACAACCCAGATAAATATATATATAGGAATAATTTTAGAGAGATAACCGCCAATTATGGACTCATCTCTAAAGTGCATACTCATTCTATTTGGTGCTTGAAGAGATGTTCCAAAAAAACTAAATTTGAAAAAAAATTGAAAAAAGACATCAAACATCAAAATTATTAATGTAATCGTTAGTAATTTGAACGTTAGATCAATTATTTTTTTTCCATCAAATTCAAAATAATGTTTAAAAATATAATATAGCAATATTATTCTTATTAAAAAAAATGATGCTTTAAGTGAATGAATTTTGTATTCTGAAAGTAGGGAGCTTATAATTGCTATAAAGTAAAATAAAAATATATATAACTCTTTAATTTCAAATGAAATTTTTTTTCTCAATATTAAAAAATTACAAATAATGACAAAAGTAAAAACCTCAATAACAGCCGGACCTGCGGCAAGAGCAAATGGTAGTGATGATATAAGAATAATTGTAAAATTATCTAATTTTTTTTTTATAGATTCCATTGATTTTCTATATTTTTAAATCTATTTTTTAAATCAAAAAATAAGCAATTTTTTTTTCCAATTTTTAAAATTTTATCTTGTTTATTTAAAAAATAATCATGAGGAACTGCAATGATTATTGCATCATAATAATTTTTTTTTCTGGAAGACTAGCTAAAAATTCTTTAGATATTTTTTCTTTTATATATGGATCAAATACTTTGATATTTTTATATTTCTTTTGAATGATATCTTGAATTTTTTTTATTTGAGTATTTCGATAATCAGGACAATTTTCTTTAAATGTAAATCCAAGAATTAAAATTCTACTTTCTTTTTTTAATTTTTTTTTAGAAAGAATTTTTAAAATCTCTTTAGATGCGTAATTTGCCATTTGATCATTGATTTCCCTTCCAGCCAAAATAACTTTCGGGTTATAGTTTAGCTGTTTAGATTTATAAGTTAGATAATAAGGATCTACCCCTATACAGTGTCCACCAACAAAACCTGGGTTATAATGATTAAAATTCCATTTTGTGTTTGCTGCTTTCAAAACACTATCAATGTCAATATTCATCTTCTTAAAAATTATTGAAAGCTCATTCATTAATGCAATATTTAAATCTCTTTGAGTATTTTCAATGACTTTTGCAGCTTCTGCAGTTTGAATACTTTGTGCTCTAAATATACCGGCACTAATAATTTTTCCATAAAGTTTAGATATAGAATTCAATGTTTTTTTTGTATCTCCCGAAACTACTTTTATTATTTTTTTTAGTGTATGTTTTTTGTCACCTGGGTTTATTCTTTCAGGTGTATATCCAACAAAAAAATCTCTTTTCCATTTCAAATTTGAGTACTTTTCTAAAATCGGAACACATAAGTTTTCTGTAACACCCGGATAAACTGTTGATTCATAAATAACTATATTTTTTTTATTTAAAATTTTCGCAACATCTTTTGTTGCATGTTTAAGGATTGATAAATCAGGTTCTTTTTTCTTATTAATTGGCGTAGGAACCGAAACTATAAAAATATCTACTTCTTTAAGATTATTTATATTACTTGTGATATTTAATTTTTTTAAAAATATAACTTGTTTTTTACTTAACTCACCAGTGTAATCCTTTGAATTTTTTAAATCATCAATTTTTTTTTTGTTTTTGTCATAACCGATCGTTTTAAATTTTTTAGACATTTCTAGAAACAAAGGAAGTCCGACATATCCCAATCCTATAATTGCAATTTTAGTATTTTTATTGATATTCATAATTATATTGCCTGAATGTATTTTGTAATAACACCTTTCTGATCAAACCCACTTTTTTTTAATAATAATCTAGAGTTACTACCAAACTTTGTCTTATCTTTAAAACTCAAATTCGAAAATTTTAAGAGAGCATTATAAAGTGATTTGACGGATCTTGGGACCACTAGAAAGCCATTAAACCCATTTATAACCATTTCTTTACAACCAAAAATATTTGAGCATATTATTGGCCTACCTAGTGCTGCAGCTTCCATAATGGCTCTGGACATACCTTCGGAATATGAGGGTAAAACTAAACAATCATGGCTTTTAATAAGTTTTTTTACATCTTTAACATTTGTTTTAACTAATATATTTTTAATTGGGATTTTTGTTTTTAAGACCTTTAGATCCATAGAGGAAACGTTGTCATTATCAATTATTACAGCCAAGGTTATTTTACAATGGATTTTTTTTTCTAATATTTTAAACGCATCAAGCAACTCATTGACACCTTTATCTGCAATCAATCTCCCCAGATAGAGAAAATTATTATTAGGTAATTTTTTTAAAAATTTAAGTTTTTTAAACTTTTTAAAATCGATCCCAGAACCATTAACTTGAATTATTTTTTTTTTATTAAGTCCTAGTTTGATAAGTAAAAATTTTTCATAAATATTATGAGTAAATATTTTTTTTGAGTTTTTAAAAGAAATTTTAATTAAAAGTTTTATAATATAAAAAAAAAACCCTCCCCTGTTATAGGCAGTCCCCAATCCACTTATTGTTGGAAAAAATGAAAATTGATAAATGTAAGATATCAATCCACAAAATAGATTGGGCTTCAAAGTAAAGCTAAAAATATTGTCAGGTCTTTCTTTTTTAATAATTTTAAATATTTGATAAATCAATCTAAAATTTTCAATAAAATTAGTACTTTTGCTTGAAAAAAAAATATTTTTTATACGAATTTTTTTTGGGATATTGTATTTCTTTAAATTAAAATTTTTTTTCAAATTACAATAAATTATCACATTATCTTTTTTTGAAATTTCTTTTACAAGATCTAATCTAAAATTATAAATATTCCAAATTGAATTAGAAAAAATTAAAGTTTTCATAAATAGTTTTTGTATTTATAATAAATTATAGAAAATAATTCATAAATAAGTGAAAAGTAATCAAAATTTTTTTCTTCCTCATATGATCTAGATGGTTCCAAAAAAATTTTTTTTATATCAATATTTTTTCTAAACAGCATATCAAGTCTGCGACTATAGATTGGTGATGAAATAATATTTATTGTTTCTACAGAATCAAATTTATTTTGAATTAGTTTTTTAAGTTTTAAAACATTATTTATACTTGATCCACTGTCTTTAATCAGAATTACATCATCATCAAAAAAATTATTAAAGATATCTTTAGTTAGTATTCCTTCATCAAACTTACTAGACCTACCCACTATTATAATGTTTTTAAATTGATTATTACCATGATAAAAAATTATATCTTCACTTCTATTTAGATAATCTAAATTACTATATTGTCGACTTCCAAAACCTGTAAAAAGTACTACCAATTCATTGTTTTCTACATTTGAGTATTTCATAGAAAATTTACTAAACACAAATTCTGAAATAGTGGTATTAAAAATTAGTATAGAAGAAAATATTATGAGTGCTAGGACTTTAGTTGTTTTAATTTTATTTGTATAATAAAATTTTTTGATTTGTTGAACCATATTTTTTTCTAAAAATTTAACTTCTTTTTCTCTTTCTAATAAAAATTTTTCAAGATGTTCAAATCTGTTATTCCATGAATTATTAAGTCCAAATTCTATTGCAGTCTTTTTATTAATAGGTTTATATTTTTTTTTAATACTAGATAATCTATTAATAAAATTTTTTTGAGAGTTGCAAATAGATATACCCAGATTATTTTGTTGCTGTGATAAAGAATTTACACTTTTAATGTTAGTTGATACTACTGGTAACCCACTTGAAACATATTCGTAAATTTTTAAAGGATTAATTGAATTCGTAAAGCTATTTACTTTGTATGGAATAATTCCTACATGAAAATTTTTTAAATAGGATAAAATTTCATCATGTTTTTTTTCTCCTAATAAAATAATATTTTTTTGGTCTTTTAATTTTTTAAAAGGAAATAAAATTGGACCAATTAGAAAGATTTTGTCGTTATAAAATTTTTTAGCAATATTTAAAATTAATTTCTCATCTAAAATATCTCTTATTGCGCCCACATAACCTATATTGAAAGATTTTTTATTATTATAAGCTCTTTTTTTGAAATTTTTAATAAACTTTATTGTATTAACACCATTAGATAAAAATTTTGCTTTGTTTAAATCAGAAAATTTTTTTTTTAAATTTTTGGAAGTATAAAATATATAATCACTATTATTAATAATTTTTTTTTCAATATCAACTCTATTTGACTTTCCAGACGTCATATCATCAGCCATATAATAAACTTTTAAGCTTGGGTTTAGATTTTTCATTAAGGAAAAAGTTATTGGATTTGGGACAAAGTTAATTATTATTGGGTCATTAAAATTAAAATATTTTGACCAATTTAATATTGTATTTGATATATAAAAATTATTAATTTTTTGGATAAAAAAATTGAAATGAAAAGGAATAAATAAAGGAGTAAATAAAGTTAAATTTCGATTTAAAATTTTAAAACCTTTTTTTGATTTAATAAAATTTAGAATCCTATTTTTCACTCTATTAAGATCTTTAATTTGAATATTTCTTGAGCCTGTATTCTCTACAAAGAGAACTCTATTTTTTCTTTTAATTAAAAAATCAGTTAGCTCATGATGTAGCTGTCTGTGAGTACTCCAATCGACAGATGAAAGAATTATTATATTTCTATTCTTTAATTTTTTCATTGCTATCCTAAAATTTTATATTCTAGATAATATGTTGAGTAATCACCAAAGACTAGCCAAAAAAATAGTACGGCACAATATAAGAAAATGAAAAACGATGCATAGTATAAATAATCCTTATTATTTGACTTAATAACCTGCGAACAAAAACGACCTATCACCACTATTTGAAAAAGGATAAAAAAGAAATTTAGTCTGTCAACAGTTGAGCTAATTACTGGATATATAAGGAAGAACAAATTAAAAAAAATAATTAAACCACAGGTGTATTTTAAATAAAAATTGAACACTTTAGATTTACTTATAATTTTTTGATAATTTGTTATAAAAATTATTACAGTTAGAAATAAAGTAAAAGCTCTCAAATAAATACCTAAGGATGCCATGCTTTCTAAAACTATGAATTGATAATAAACATTTAATATTGTCGGTGCATTGAAAAATATAACTAATAAAATCGATATAGTTAAAATCAGGATAATTGTTGTTTTTTTTATAAAATTGTAAAAAATAAATGGAGCATAAATTAATATTGAAAAGTGTGTCATTACAGAGAGCATAAAAAAAATAATTGATAATTTTTTTTTTTTAACGATTAAGAAATTAATACAAAGACAAAATAAACTTAATGCAAGACTTTGTCTAACATATCCCATGATACCGGTGAAGTATACTAGTGTGAATGATATTATTGTTAGTAAGAAAAAATCTAATTTTAGATTTTTTGATAAACTATATAAAGAATAGAAATAAATTGTTACAATTAAAGTATTTACACCGAAAATACCTAAATTCATTTTGTTAAATATATAATTTATAAATATATATACAAAACTCCATTTAAAATTTACTAATTTTATATCATTAACATCCCTACTTATCGCATAGTAAGCATCCCAATCACCCCCAACTTTCCATCTAAAAGCAGAAATTAAAATTAAGAAAGTTATACAAAGATAATTTGTTTTTTTTGCATCAGACTCATTTAGAAATTTTACTGAGTATACATAGGCTCCATAAATGAAAAAAAAAATAAGTGTGTAAAATTGAATTGTCATTTTAAAGTAGAAAAAATATGATTATATAAATTAAATTATCCTTTACCATAATTAGAGGTTAGTATCTTTTTAAAACATTCTATTTCAATTTTTTCTATTTTTACTGGTGATAGTAATTTTTCAGCCTTATATCTAATATTTCTTGAAAATTTTTTTGATAAAATTTTATTATTGATTATCTTTAATATTGATTTTGCTAACTTTGTTTTTTCACCAGGTCTCACAAGGAAACCATTTTTATTATTTTCAATTATTTCTGAATGCCAATCTATATTGTATCCTGCAACTGGCAAACCAGCAAAAGATGCCTCAGCAAGAGCTCTTCCCGTGTGTGTTGCAATGAAGCAGGAGCAATTAGGTAAACATTTAGATAGCCAGTGTTGATTTTTTTCTCCTAATAACAGAATATTATTTTGTAATTTATTTTTTATGATTTTTTTTTTTATTTGATTTTTGAGGGAACCTGTTCCAACAATTAATAATTTAACTGATTTATTTTTTAACTTTTGATAAATTGTTACTAAATCTAAAACTCTTTTAACTTTCTCTAACCTACCCACATAAATTAATATCTTATTTTTACTATTTATATTTAATTCTTTCTTAAAAAAATTTGATTTTCTTCTTAGGGACGGTTTTATAAGATGGTCTTTTGAAATTAAAGATCCATATCTTACAACTTTTCCTTTTATTTTTTGTAATCCATTTTTAAAAGCATAATTCAAATTATCTTTATTAGGAGCAATAACAAAGTCTGCATTTTTAAAAATAAATCTTTCAATAATTTTTTCAATAAATCTAAAAAGAAATAATTTTTTCATAATAGGTTTTTTTGTATCTTTATATATCTTATCAAAATTACCACTCACTCTTACAAGAAAAGGTTTGTTTGTTGTTTTGGATAATAAATAAGCAAATAATGAATTATACAACGGATCACTTGATTTTATACAATCAATATTCTCTTTAAATATTAACCTTTTTAAAAAAAAAAATAATTCTATCTGTGAAAATATAAAATTTAATATAGGTATAAATTTTAAAAAATTATATCTTCCAACTTTTGCTTCAATAAATATATGTTTTTTATTTAATTTATATTTCTTATATTTACCGTATTTTTTAGACCATTTACTTCCTGTAACCAAGCTCGCAAATGGGTGTACTGACCAAACTTTATGAAAAAAACCACCCAGATCTCTCGAATAAATTGCCTGATATAATTTTTTTTTATATACATCCTCTAATGTGTAAGAGGTATCAATTACTATTAACTTCATTATATTATTGATTAATTAACCAATCTTGCAACATAAGTATTGGCCATAATTTTTCTCCCGCATTTATTTCCTTTGCTTTGTGTTTTTTCCAAATAGTATTTAAATTTTCATAATTTATTATATCATTAAATTTTTTTGATGAAAAAATTGTATCTTCAGCCCATACTCTTAAACTATCTCTCAGCATTTCATCTATAGGAACTCCAAATCCAGATTTACTTGACGTTATTAGTTTTTTTGGCAAATAGTCTTTTAAAATTTCTCTTAAAATAATTTTTCCCTTACTACCTTTAATTTTATATTTAAGTGGTATCCTCCAAGAATGTTCTACCAATTTATGATCTAGCATTGGGGCCCGACTCTCGATGCTATTATGCATTGTCGCTCTATCAACTTTACAAAGAATATCATCTGGTAAGTAATCAGTTTGGTCAAAAAGCATAAATTTTTCTTCATCTGGCATAGAAAAAAGACTATCTTTTCCTATGTTTTCAGGTTCTTTTTGAATAGTTATTTTATTTAAAAAAAAATCTGGTTTTGAATTTATTGATTTCATTTTATTGAATAAATCATACTCATTTTCACAATTAATAAAGTTAATCATCTTAGACAACTTTGTTTCAAAATTTTTTAAACCAAAATAAGAAAAATATTTATCAAAAAATGAAATTGGTAAAAATTTAAAAATTAGATTTAAATTTCTTTTCATAAGTTTTGGAAGATTTTTAGAAAAGAATTTTATTTTTTTTAAATAGATATATCTATTGTAGCCACCAAAAAATTCGTCTCCCCCATCACCTGACAAAATTACTTTGGCCTCTTTTTTCATCAATCTTGATATTAAATGTGTTGGTATTTGACTGCTATCAGCAAAAGGCTCACTATATATTTTATTTAAATTTGTAACAGTATTAAGTAAATCATTCTTTGAAGAAAAATATTCATAATGATCTGTACCAAGATATTTACTTATTTTCTTAGCTTGAATCGACTCATCAAAATTTTTATCATCAAAACCAACCGTAAATGTCTTTATTTTTTTACCTGTATTCTTTTGAAGTATTGATGTAATCAAAGATGAATCTACACCTCCAGATAAAAAACTACCTATTTGTACGTCAGAAATAGTTTGTTTAAGTACTGTTTTTTCCAGAAGAATTTTTAATTCCTCTTTTTCTTGATAAAAAGTTTTTTGAGAATTATTTCTTATAGAAATATTTGACTGAGCAATATCTTTTAAATTCCAATATCTTTTTTTTTTCATTTTTAAAAAATTTTCATCTAATTCTAAATAATGTCCTGGTTCTAGTTTATTTATATATCTGTATATGGTATTGGGTGCTTTAATATATCCGTTTTGAATATATGCGGGCAGCACATCATTATTAACTTTAAGATTTATATTTTTAACTTCTTTAAATACTGATAAATCAGAGCCAAAAATAAATTTGTTATCTTTAAAGTGATAATACAATGGTTTTTCTCCTAATCTATCTCTAGCCAAAAAAAGTTTGTTTGTTTTTTTATTATATAGTGCAAAAGCAAACATGCCCTCAAGAATACTAAGTGTTTCTTCAAATCCAAAAATTCTATTCGACATCAATATGGTTTCGGTATCACTTGAGCCTTTCCATTGAATTTTTGTATTGTTTAAATTTTTAGAAATTTTTTTCCTGATTTCTAAATGATTATAGATTTCTCCATTATAGCTAATTATCCAATCTCCAGATTGATCATACATTGGTTGATTTCCGTTTTCAGATAAGTCTAAAATAGATAACCTGGTATGTGACATTCCAAAGTTATTTTTTTTACATATAAAGAATGATGCAAAATCTGGCCCTCGATTATATAGCTTTTTATTAAATTTAATTAATAGATCTTCAATATCATTTGTCTTAGAATAAATACCTGAGATACCACACATATATTTAGTTACTGTTTATTAAAATTAAAAAATTTTTTTCAAAAAATTTATTTTTCGTTTGAGTAAAAAAAGACATAAAAAAAATATGATATTAATTAGAAGAGTTAAAATAAATGAAACAAAATATATACTGAAATCTCTTTCATATGTATTGATAGATGAGATATCATAAGGACCTGTGTACTTTATTTTAAGAAAATCTTTTGCTAAGTCATTAAATAGCAAATCTGGAACTTGTTCTAGTTTCCCTCTAACAATATCTTCATTAATTTTATCAAAAAAAAAGCCACTTTTATTAATGATATAACTATCTAATAAAATTTGATTATCTGAATATGTCATACTGTGAAAATTTTTAAGGTAGTCAACTAAAATCTTTGTTTTAACTCTTATAACATCTTCAAAACAATTTATAAATACTTCAGTTAAGTTGTTTTGGCTGTCATTTGTAAATTGTTTTATTTGTACAACTATATTGAAATTAAAATTATCAATTAAAATTTCATTAGATTTAATTTTAATAATTTTTGAGCACAATGGATTTTTACTAAGAGCAAGGCTATTTACCATCTCGTTTAATTTAAAGATTCCTTTCATTGCTGAATATGGAACTTGAAAAAAAATATCACTTTCATTTAAAATAATTGTAAAATTCTCTGTAATCGGGCTGTTTTCTATAATTGAATCGGTGTTATTAGGTCTTAGAACTCTAATATTTTCCTCATAGAAATAAAAATATTCTTGATTTAAACTTTCTATATGCTGATTGATTAATCCGAATTTTCTAAATAAATTGTCGTATTTTAGAGTTACTACAATTTTAAAAGAATCATAGATCTCTTTTTTATTATAAGTATCAATTCTATATTTTGAAATATTAAATATTATTGGAAAGGAAACTAAAAAAAATATTGAAAAAATTACAATTGTTTTTAAATTTTTTTTTATATTCATACTATCAATTCTTTATATACAGTTTTTAAGTTATTAAAAATTAATTAAATACTTTGCAAAACTAATTAATATTAACCTTTTCTTTAAGCCATTTTTTATTTAGTTCTTTTTGATAATACTTACTATTTTTTAAATAATAAATTATTACGTTTTTTATTTTTTCATCAAAGTTTGAAAAATTAAAATTTATTAAATTTTTAATTTTTTTATTATTTATTGCATATCTAAAATCATGACCTTTCCTGTCTTTAACGTGTCTCATACCATTTCCAAACACGGGTATTTTAGAAAGTTGATTAAAAAATTTAACAATTTTTTTTACTATAAAGATATTTGAAACTTCGTTTTTTGAACCTATCAAGTATGATTCTCCAAAAATTTTTTTATTTATAATTGCATATATGCACTTGCAATTATCTTTTACATATATCCAATCTCTAATGTTTTGACCACTACCATAAATAGGAATCTTTTTTTTATTTATTAGTTGCATTATAGATAATGGTATTAATTTTTCAGGGTGCTGCCTTTCACCATAATTATTAGATGAATGAGTAATAATTGTTTTAAATCCAAAAGTCTTATTATAAGATCTTACTATGTGATCTGCACTTGCTTTTGAGGCTGAATAAGGACTATTGGGTTTAATCTGACTTTTTTCGTTAAAACTCTTTTGATTTTTACTCAAACTACCAAATACTTCATCTGTAGATATTTGAACAAAAATAGTATTTAATTTTTTTTTTCTTATTATTTCTAATAAATTAAAAGTTCCTAAAATATTATTCTTCACAAAGTCCTCAGGAAAATCAATCGACCTATCTACATGGGTTTGTGCAGCAAAATTAACAATACAATCAATTTTTTTATCCACTATTTTATTTAAAAATTTATAGTTGCAAATATTACCTTTTTTAAATTTATAATTTTTATTTTTTATGTTTAAAATTTTATCATTTTTTAAATCAACATTAATAATCTTCTTATCCTTTGAAAGAAGAAGCTCCACAAAGTGAGAACCTATAAAACCAGAGCCACCCGTTATCAAAAAATTTTTTAACACTTATAATAGCTCCTAAACCAATCAATAAAATTTCCAATTCCTTTGTCTATGTCTGTCTTAGATTTGTATCTTGTTGCTTGTAAAAGTTTATTAGTATCTGCATATGTCTCATAAACATCTCCCTTTTGAAGAGGCTTTAAGTTTATTTTAGCTTTTTTGTTAAGTTTACTTTCAATAGCTTTTACAAACTCCATTAATTTTTTTGGATTATTGTTTCCAATATTATAAATTTTAAATGGTGCTGAGCTTTCTGATGGATCGTTTGTTCTAGTTTTATTATTATTCTTTGGTGGCTTATTTATTAATCTCAAAATAGGCTCAATAATATCATCAATATACGTGAAGTCTCTAATATGATTACCAAAATTAAATAGATCTATTTTTTTTCCTTCTAAAATATTTTTTGTAAAAATAAATAATGCCATGTCTGGTCTTCCCCAAGGCCCATATACCGTAAAAAATCTTAAACCAGTGGTTGGTAGTTTATATAATGAGCTATAACTATGAGCCATTAATTCATTTGATCTTTTTGTTGCTGCATAAAACTGAATTGGATGATCTGCGTGTCTGTTCTCTTTAAATGGCAACTTAGAGTTATTTCCATAAACACTACTTGTGCTAGCATAGATCAAATGTTTGATTTTAAATTCTTTAGAGCAATCTAAAATGTTAAAAAAACCTATCAAATTACTCTCTAAATAGGCTTTTGGATTTTCTATACTGTATCTTACACCTGCTTGTGCTGCTAGATTTATTACTTGATCAAATTTATATTTTTGAAAAACTCTCCTTACAAATGGGAGTTTACTCATGTCTCCCTTTTTAAAGATAAATTTTTTTGATTCTTTTTTTAAAATTTTTAATCTATCGAATTTAATTTTTGTACCATAGTAATTATTAATCGAGTCTATCCCAACAACCGTGTGGCCTTTTAATATTAATTTTCTTGATAAATGAAAACCAATAAACCCCACACAGCCAGTTACTAGTATTTTCATATAAACCTTTTAAATATTTCTTCGTGTTTTTTAACCCAATTATTTATATTGTGATTTTTTATAGCATTTTTAATACTATTATCTGAATAATCACTATAATTATTTATAATTTTTTTCACACCATTTAATGCATCCTCTAGGTTTGGCACAAAAGGTTGATCCCAACTTTGCTGAGTATCCAAACAAATGCCAGAATCATTACTAACAATTTCAGGTAACCCACCAGTATTTGTACACATAACAGGAAGCCCACAAGACATTGCCTCTATAACACTATTAGGACAATTAGATTGATGAACAAAATAGAAGTATACATCCGCAGAATCATAAATTGTATCTGCTTTGTCTTGACTGTAGGTACCTAAAAATTTAATCTTATCTTGAATATTATACTTGGTAGCCATAAGTGTTAATTTTTTTATTACCTTGGGATCATAATATCCAGCAAAATTTACAGTAGCTGAAATTTTATTTTTATTAAGTTCATTCAAAATGTTTATTATAAATACTAAACTGTAAAAAAGATGTTCTTGATATTTTCCGGTTACTAAAATTTTTAGTTCTGATGATAATACTTTATTTTTTTTTGGGTAAAAAAAATTAGTATCTACAGCATTATACAATATTTCACTAGGACCCCTTCTAATTCCTAAGAATTTTTCTGAACAATTTTTTGAAAAATTACTTTGAAAAAAAACGTAATCAGCTTCGTGGAATTGATAAGACATATCTTTATTCTTTTCTTCCCAGCCATCCCCATACCATCCTTTATAGAAAACACCATTTTGGTTATGAATTATTGGGATATTATTTTTTTTTAAGTTTCTAATTGCAGATTTATTTAAATATATTGAGTTACTTAACAAATAAGCACAATTAAATCTAAAATTATTATTTTTAAAATTTTTTTCAAGTCTTTTAATTTTGACTAATGTTCCACCAATATCACCCAGAAGTGCACCTCCAAAAAAAACTCTGATTTTTTTATTACTTTTAGAAAAAAGTAGAGAATTAAGCTTAACTAAAAATGAATTAAATAATATATATACGCTTAAGATAAAAGTTTTAATTTTTTTTTTTTTAAAATAAATCATCTAAAACTATTTCATATTTTCTTAATATATTGTTTAATCTTAATTTTTTAATAATATTATAATTTGATATTTTATTATCAGATTTCTTATATTGATTAATTTTTTTTGAGATAAAAAAAGGATCATTACTTTTAATTGGATATGAATTTTTACTTTTTCTTAATAAATCAGTAGATGCTCCAGTATTATCTAAATAAAGTATAGATTTATCCAACGACAATGCCTCAAGAACTGTATTTGACATTCCCTCGAACCTTGAACACATAACAAATACATCAGACATCCTGATATATGGAAATGGATTTTTTTTAAATGAAATAAAATTAATTTTTTTTAACAACTTCTTATCTCTTACAAGTTTTTTTAAATTATTTTTTTCTGACCCTGAGCCAATTATATTAAAGATAAAATTCTCTTTCTCAACCAACGCTAAAGATTTAATAAAGATATCTAGTCCTTTTTGAAAGGATAAAGACCCAACATAGACAAATTTAGTTAATTTTTTACTAAAAAATTTATTGTACTTACTTTCAATTTTTTTTTTTGATAATTTATTTATGAGATTAAAATCTATAGGATTTTCTATTATTTTAATTTTTTTATAATTTATATTTGTGTTATGAATAATGTCTAACTTATGTTTTTGAGAAAAGACTATTAATTGGTCAAAATTATCATAAAAAATTTTGTATAAAATTTTCATTATAAAGTAATTAGACTGAAATTTTATATTTTCAGATAAAAAATTACTTTCTCTCGCTACTAACTTTAATTTTTTTGGAAGAAAAAATTTTATTAATGATATAAATAAATTAAGATGACTGATACTGCTTATTAAAATATCAGGATTTACTCTTCTGATAGTCTTAATAAAATTAAATATACCAGTAGATACTTTTTTACTTTTTAAATTAATTATTTTTATATTTTTATTTTTATTTTTATTTTTTAAATAACACTGACCACTTAAATCAAAAACTACAATAATTACCTCATATTTTTTTTTATCTATATTTAAGGCAATACTTGATATTACTTTTTCAGCTCCACCTCCTTGTAAAGTGGGTAGTGTAAAAACAATTTTTTTTTTCATCTAATCCTATTACCTGCAAATTTTATGGCTTTTTCAAATAATTCAATCTGATTTGTTCCATCAAATAAGTGTTTAACCTTAATACAATTTTTACTTAGCCTATTTCTCTCGTGATTGTTTTTTGATAGCCTATCTAATAAAAAAATTATTTTATCTGTAGAAAATGTTTTTAACAAATATCCGTTAAAATTATTTTTTATAATACCCTCATAAGTTCCTGTGGCTAATGACGGTACCCCCATTGTTAATGCTTCAATTATGTCTCTTCCATATGGGTCATTCGTTCTTGCTAATCTTATCTGTAAGTAAGATTTAGATAAATATATCTCAGGATTTGACACGTGACCCATTAGCCGAATATTTGTGAGCTTATTTTCTTTGATAATTTTTTTTAACTTCAAATAATAATCTCTCCCATACCCTTTTTTATTTAACTTCCCAAAAATCTGAAATTCATATTTCATTTTTTTTTCTTTACATATTTTGGCTACATTAATAATTCTATCAACGCCTTTTTCATAACTTATATTACCAAAATATGAAATTATTTTGATTAATTTATTTTGAGATAATGGTTTAAAGCTTGAAATATTAAATAGTATTTTTTTTGGAATTTTAGATTTGGTATCATATTTTTTAAAAAAAAATTTTTCTTTATCGCTTATAAAAAATATATAATCTGCAATATATTTTGTAATTAAGTATACTATTATTTTACATGCTAAGTTTTTTTCAGGAAATTGAGTCCTAATATGAAAAATTATTGGTTTTTTTGTAAAAAATTTTAATATTAATCCTAATAAAAAAAAACCTTCATAATTTATATGAAGTATATCTATTTTATATTTTTTGATAATTTTAATAATATTTAAAATTCCTAGTGGAAAAAATATTAACTGCGTTAATGAACCAATAAAATTTTTGAAATTTTTACCATTTTTTCGTGGTATGAATGAATAAAGGTTTTTTTCTAAAAAATATTTAATATTTTCATTTTTATATTTTTTTTGAATTGGACCTTCTTTCCTGCAAACAATCAGAGATTTATTGTTTGTATGTTTTAATTTTTTAACAATCTCTAATAAGCTAATGGATGAGCCACCCCACCCACCTTCGACATCAAAATGTAATAGATTCATCTTTAATTAATAAGTAAGTGGTCAAATTATTTTGTTTATATTTTCAATAATATAACTTAATTCATCTTCTCTAAGATATGGATAACATGGGATACTAACAATTTCTGATTGAATTTTTTCCGCTTTTGGTAATACTATATTTGATTTTATTGCTGGTTGCTGATGTAGAGATACAGGCCATTGTACACCGGTATGAATTCCAGCATCTTTTAATTTGTTAACAAATTTTTCCCTATTTTTAACTCTAATCGTATATTGATAGTAGGAATTTTCACAATAATCTTTAGTTTTAACAAAAGTATCTATTTTTAAATTTTGATCATATGTTTTGGCTATTGATCTCCTCATTCCATTAAAATCATCTATATGAACAATCAATTTATTCATTATGTTGGCTTGGATTGCATCAAGTCTCATATTCCATCCTATAAAATCATGTATATATTTGTCTATCCTTCCATGATCACATGCCATTTTAATTTGATCAATATATTTTTTATTTTTACTTACAACTCCGCCACCATCACCCATACAGTATAAATTTTTTGCAGGTCTGAAAGAAAAACAAGTAATATCACTATAACTTCCTGTTATCTTGCCATTATATTTTGATCCAAAACTCTGGGCAGCGTCTTGAATAATAGGAATATTATATTCTGCAGCAATTTGTTCAATTTTTTCATAGTTGCAAACATGACCAAATAAATCAATTGCAATAATTGCTTTTACTTCTTTTGAAATTTTATTTTTTAAATCGTCAATATCTATCGTGTAATCATCCAAATTAGAGTCTACCCAAATTGGAATGGCTCCTGCCTGAACAAGCATCTCTCCAGTTGCCATAAAAGTAAAACTTGGAATTAAAACTTTATCTCCAGGCTTAATTCCTATGGCTTTGTAGGCCAAATATAAAGCTGAACTTCCACTGCTAACACCAGCAGCAAAAGCAGAACAATAAGTATGTAGCTTATCTTCAAATTCTCGAACTTTTGGTCCTTGGATTAAATAATTATTTTCTAAGCACTCAAAAATTGCCGCATCTATCTCTTCTTTATGTTTAAAATAGAGTCTGCTAAGATTTTGATAATCTACCTTCAGTCATAACTCCTTATTTTAATGGGCCCTTTATTCCAGGGTATACCAAATTTAATATCAAGATTTACTTGCTTCATCAAAATAGAAACTGTGTGATCAAATGCATCGAGAAAACCTACATCAAATGGCATAGGGCTAATTGGTTTGGCTTTTAAGTGATCTTCGATAACCTTGGTAACACCATTTTGTTCAATAATATTTCCCGCTATATACCTGTCTGCCCCACTTCGATCTAAAAAACCAGACTCATGATATACATATAAATTACCTTTGCTGTCTAAACAAGTTGCAACCTGAGGAAACCCATAGTCTGGCATATCTTTATAATTTACCATTTTTAATGGTCCAACACTCTTACCTTCAGTAAGAGGTTGTAAGGCATATCCATAATCAATATAAAGTTTTTTTAATTCTTCTTTTTCATTACACTCACCTTGAACCCAATCAAAAATATTCTTTAATTCTTCTCTTTCTCCTGCTGAAATCACTGAGCCACTTTGAGAAAAATCCTCTCTTAATGTTAGATAATCAATTGGTCTTCCTGACGCGATAGACACCTCTGAAATGAATTTAAATAGAGGTTTTAATAATTTACTTTGCCCAGGTAAGATGATCCAATTAAGACCTATCTTAATTGATTTTTTTCCAATATTTTCTTTTAAGAAATTGATTAAATTATTTTTAACTATATTAAAAGATTTTGGGACCCTCGTAACTTTTTCATACGAAATATCGTCTACTCCATATAGACTTATCCTTAATCTCTCTAAATCAAATAAACCTTGTTGTTTTTTCAAAAAATTTGGTGTTAGAGCAAATCCATTAGTATACATCTGCATCAAAAAACCTTTTGAAGCTCCATACGACACTATCTCTCCAATATAAGGATTTGTCAAAGGCTCGAGCCCTCCACTTATTCTAAATCTATCTTCCCAATTAAAATCATTTTTGGGGTCTTCATCAATGACTTTTTTAAAAACTTCAAAACTTTTTTTTGCAACTTCATCTGTGTATTTTGCGGCGTAATTTCTTCCACAAAAAGTACAAAAAAATTGACATCTTATTCCTGGAAATAAACCAATTCTATTTGGGTATGATGGTTTATTTTTTATTGCATCAACTAATTTTCCAGACTCCATCAAAGAAGCTACTGTATTTTCCCAATATTTTCTTCCAGTACCTTGGGTAAGAATATATTCTTGAAGATAATCATTTTCCCTTATTTCGTTTGATAATATTAACAAGTCATCTTTAGAGATATTCAACTCTTTAGATAAATCTTCCATTGAAATAAATGGATCATTACTAAAAATTGAACAAATCTTTTTAATATTCTCAGAATAAGTGGTGATATCTAAAATTTTAGAATCTGGCTTGTAATGTTTGTATCCTAATCGCATTGCCAATTCTTATATGGTTAAATTCATAATTTACAATTTTTTTATTAGTTTTGCAGGATTACCAGCATACACACCTTTTTTAATAATATTTTTTGCAACAACGCTACCCGCACCAATTACAGAGCCAAATACTACTATTGTTTAACATTTTTTTTTAAATATTTGTCAGTATGTATAGATAAAAAGTTTCTAAAATCTCTTTTTTCTAAAAATAACTCTTTGTAACTTGATATTCCTAAATTACACAAAATATCAGTAAAAA
>MDTF01004935.1_pt1 | contig 20952 bp, 18 predicted proteins | sample 811191 | NCBI WGS metagenome assembly MDTF01 (sample SAMN05326649, study PRJNA326480) | marine metagenome | isolation source: seawater | place: Southern Ocean | collected 2011
AAAAAAGAATCAAAAAAAGAATCAAAAAAAGAATCAAAAAAAGAATCAAAAAAAGAATCAAAAAAAGAATCAAAAAAAGAAAGTGAAGACCCTGTTAATCCAATGGGGATATTTTTAGAAGTTGACCCGGATGAAAGTATTAAATCAAAGATTAATTTAAATGTATCAAATGAAAACAAAGGAAGCAATGAAAAAAGCAAAGAAAAAAAGAATATTTCAAATAAGATAGAAGATGATAGGGTTTTTAATGAAGAAGATGCTATTCAAAAACTTATTGCTGGGGTGAGTTTGGAAGAATTTATAGAAATTTCAAAATTAAAATTAAAAGATTTAGATAAGTCAAAATATTATACACCTCGTGTTTCTATTTTAAACAAATACAAATCATTGGTTAATAGTAAATTATTACGAATAGCAATTATTAAAAATGAAGATAAAATTAAAAAATTTTTATATAACCCGGATAATTGGAATGATAATGAAGAGGCATTTTTGAATTTTAAAGAAAAGCATTTAAAACCCATAATATTAAAATTAGAAAGAGAAAAACATCTCGAAGAAAGAAATAAATCACAAGAAAGAAATAAATCACAAGAAAGAAATAAATCACAAGAAAGTGAAAAATCACAGGATAATGAAACTAAAAATGATAAAAAGGTTAATTTACAAATAAAAGAAGTAAAAAGAAGTGAATTTAAAGCAAATGAATTTAAAAATGATAGGAATTGTGAAGAAATATTAGAATCTGTGAAAGACAAAGATATTGATGTTGATAGTCCAGAATATAATAAATATAAAACATGCATAGAAGAAATTAATAAAAAACGAATAAAAAATAATAACATACCAGAATTATATCCCCATCTGGATGATGAAGATTTTAATAAAAAAATTTTTTTAAAAAAAGAATTTAATGAAACCAAATATGATGTAGTTAAAAAGGAAGATATTGTAAATATAGAAGAAAAGGTAAATGAATTATGCAATCCAATGGAATTTCAATTATCACCACATCAAATGTTTATAAGAAATTATTTATCATTTAATACACCATATAACAGTATTTTATTATTCCATGGACTTGGAACAGGTAAAACTTGTTCTAGTATAACAGTTAGTGAAGAAATGCGACAATATTTAAAACAAATGAATATTGAGAAAAAAATAATTATAGTAGCTAGTCCAGTTGTTCAGGAAAATTATAAAATACAACTTTTTGATGAAAGGAAATTAAAAAAGGTTGGTGGTGTTTGGAATATTAAATCATGTACGGGAAATATTTTTATAAAAGAAATTAATCCGATTAATTCCAAAATTTCGAGAGAAAAATTAATATCACAAATAGGTAAAATAATAAAAAAATGGTATCTTTTTATGGGTTATAATCAATTTTCCAATTTTATAAATAACATGATAAATAAATATAGAATTAGCGACGATGATAATGCTGACCAAAAAAAAAGGAAAAAGAAATTAATACAAAATGAGTTTTCGAATAGAATGATAGTTATTGATGAAGTTCAAAACATTCGAAAAATAAAAAAAATGAAAAAATCTTCCAATAATTTTTTGGAACTTGTAAAATATAGCGATAATTTAAAATTAATTCTTTTAACAGCTACACCCATGTATAATAATCCAGAAGAAATTGTTTGGTTATTAAATTTAATGAATATAAATGACAACCGTGTCCCTATTAGTATTTCTGATGTATTTGATAAAAACGGAGAATTATTAGTAGGTAATAATGGTGAAGAAATAGGAAAAGAATTATTAATTAGGAAAATGCGCGGTTATATATCTTATGTTAGGGGTGAAAATCCTTTTACATTTCCAAATGCCATTTATCCTTATGATTATAGTGATGCTTTTTCTATAAAATCTTTAATGGAATCATCTCAATGGTCATACCCTTCTTTACAAATGAATGATTTGGAAATACAAAACCCTATAAAATTTTTAGATATTTTAATAATACCGGTCGGAGAAGAACAAGGTTATATGTATGATTATGTTATTGAAAAATTAAAAAATAAACATAAAAATTTAGAACAGGAGAAAGAAGGATTACAATATACTATAATTGATCCACCACTTCAAATTTTAAATATTGCTTATCCACATCCAGATTTTTCATATGGTGAAAAAAATGATATAAAATATAAAAATTTATATGGTAAAGATGGTTTAGAAAGAATAATGACATTTTCAAAATCAAAAAAGAAATTTGAATATAAATCAGATATTATAGGAAAATATGGTCGCATTTTCTCTCCAGCAGAAATAGGTAAATACAGTAGTAAAATTGCAAAAATAATTTCAACAATACAAAATTCAAAAGGAATTGTTTTAATTTATTCGCAATTTATCGATGGTGGCTGTGTGCCCCTTGCTTTAGCTCTTGAAGAAATAGGTATAACAAGATATGATAAAAGATTGTCTTTATTTAAAAAAAAACCGGTGGATGATGTCAATGCTATTAATTTAAAACCCAAAGTTGTAGGTGAAACAAAAGACACCATAAAATCAAATTTTTATCCTGCAAAATATACAATGATTACAGGTGACCCCTATTTATCACCTAGAAATAAAGAAGAATTAAAAGCATGTACCGATTCTAGAAATATTAATGGTGAAATTGTTAAAGTAATAATAATATCAAAAGCAGGAAGCGAAGGATTAGATTTTAAAAATATCAGACAAGTTCATATATTGGAACCATGGTTTAATTTTATGCGAACAGCCCAGACAATTGGAAGAGCTATTAGAAATTTAAGTCATTGTGATTTACCTTATATAGAAAGAAATGCTCAAATTTTCTTATATGGGACGGAGTTAAAAGATAATAGATATGAAGCAATCGATTTATATATGTATCGGTTGGCAGAAAAAAAAGGTGTTAAAATTGGTAAAGTTGCAAGATTATTGAAAGAAAATTCAATAGATTGTCTTTTAAATTATCAACAAACACAAATGTATCAAGATTTATTAAATAAAACAGTATTGCAAAATTTATCCACAAAAGAAGAAATAGAATATAAATTAGGAGATAGAGAATATAGCGTTATGTGTGATTTCATGGAATGCCAATATAATTGCAATGATAAAATAGGTGAAAATGATAAGATAAATACAACAACGTATAATAATAGATTTTTAATAGTAAATAGTGAAATAATAATTAAAAAAATAAAAGAATTATTTACACAAAAATATGTTTATACAAAAGAAGAATTAATTAAATTTATAGATTATTCAAAAAAATTCCCACCAGAACAAATTCACGCTGCTTTACAATATTTAATTGATAATAAAAATGAAAATTTGGTTGATATGATAGGACGTAGTGGATTTTTAAAAAATATTAACAATATTTATTTGTTTCACCCAATAGAATTAAACGAACATGCAAAATTAACAAATTATAAATTAAAAAATCCAATACAATACAAACCAGAAAAATTAGTTTTTCGTTTAAATAACACCATAACAAGAAAAAAAACGCAAATTAATAAATCAACAATAATAACAAGATTAAATAAATCATTTTTTGTTTTAAACCAAGAACCTGCAAATAGAAATTTAGAAAAGGAATATGATTGGGAATATGATGCATCTATAGCTATTTTTAGTTTAGTTAATTATAATAATATTGAAAAAGAACTGTTGCTTGAATTTTGTGTATATCACATCATTGACGTTTTATTGTATAGTGAAAAAATAGAAATATTAAAAATTATAAAAAGTACTATTTTAGAAACTAAACATGAAGAAACACTAAATAATACATTGTTTAGATATATAGAAAATTATTTTGAGAAATTTGCGTTTTTTTATAAAGAGACAAAATATTATATTTTAAGAAATGAAAAAAATAAAAAATATAAATTTTCAATTATTTCTATTAAAAATTCTGACATAGAAGATTTACAGGTAAATACTGCTTTATTTAGAATATTATCTGTGAAATTTAAAATTTCCATTGATGAAATTAATTCAAATTTTGGTTTTATTGGTAAATATAATACATCATATGTTTTTAAAACAAAAATCTTTAATTTAACGAATAATAAAAAAAATAATACTGGTGTTGTTTGCAGAGGAAATAAACCAAAATTAATTAAAAGTATTAACATTTTTCATAGTAAAAATGGCAATGCTAAATTTACAATGACTGGAAAAAAAATAACAGGGATATATGGTTTAAATGACGATATATTAAAAAAACATCCATTATATAAACCGACTGGTCCAGATTTAAAACCAGAAAACCCATTGTATAAAAAAGGTAATATTAATTTGAAACCATCCCAAATATGTATCGAAATAGAACTATTGTTACAATATTATAATCATATTAAATTAAAAGAAAAAAAATGGTTTTTCTCTTCTATATTTGAGATATTATATGGTATTAGAGAATTACCAATTCTTACAAATATTTCAAAAAAAATTATAAATTGAAATTTATATAAATAATATAAAAATATATTATATTATATATCCATGACCTCAAAGAAACAATCTATTTACTTTAAAAATATACTTCAAAAAGATGTAAAGATAAATATTGTTAATATAGGAACAAATTTAAATTCAATTCTTAAAGAATCATTGGCTTCAAGATATGAAGGCAAATGTTTAAAAGAAGGATATATTAAAAATAATAGTATTGTTATTATAAATTACTCGTCAGGTCTTCTTGAAACAGATTATGTTGTATTTTCAGTTTCTTTTGAATGTCTTATTTGTAGGCCGATTGAAGGTATGAAAATTAAATGTAAAGTAGATAATATTACAAAAGCAGGAATTAGAGCATCATATTTTAATAATATAGAATCACCCATAATGGTTTTTATAGCAAGAGACCATTATTATAATAATTCGACATTTACAAAAATAAAAGAGAATGATATTATTATAATTAAAGTAATTGGTATTCGCTACGAGCTAAATGATAACTTTATTTATATTATTGCTGAATTATTAAAATCTCAAAAAAAAAGAATGAACAAAACTAATAAATTAATGAAAAAGTAATGAAACCAGTAAATTTAATAATTTATTAATATTTTTTTTACTTAAAATTATTTGTATATATTTAAAGTAATATGAAAACATCAATAGAAGAATTAAAAAATTTAAGAAATATTATTGATAATATTAATCCTTTATATCACAAAGAAATATTTAATGTAATAAAAAAATTTAATATGCAATACAGTGAAAATAAAAATGGTATATTTATAAATATGAATAATTTATCAAAAGATTGTATAGTAAAAATTTATGAATATTTGGAATATATTGAAAAACAAGAAAAAACATTTTCAGATGTTGAAAAAATAAAAAAAGAATTTAAAAAAGATTTTTTTTCAAATATAAAAGATGCAAATATAAAAACGAAAGAGAATGAAAAAGTTGAAACTGATACTAATGTAAAATTAGTAAATTAAATTATTAAATTATTAAATATAAAAAGTATAAAAAAAGATGAATTATTATAATAAGTAAATGTCAGATAGTATTTTTGAAATAACAGATTATTGTTTAAATAAAAAAAATATTTCTTTTATTTTAAAAGAAAATATTTTTAAAAATTATCAAGAAATTAGTAATAAATATATGGATTACAATAATGCAACAAATAAAACAATAAATAATGCAGGAAATAAAACAATAAATAATGCAGGAAATAAAACAATAAATAATGCAGGAAATAAAACAAAAAATGATTTTTTTATAAAAGAACAGGATAAACTTTTTTGGATGTTATATATTTTTGAAAATGGTTATGATAATTACATAATGTTAGGAAAAAATACATATGTATTCGAAATGAAAGAAAAAACTAAATTAATCAAAAAAATAAAGGAAAATAAAAAGGATTTGAAACATTTTAAAATTAAAATATCTGATATAGAATCTGATTTATTATATAGTAAAAAAATAAATATTACAACATTATTTATACTTTTAACTTTAAAAAATATAAATTTTTTATATTACACGGAAAACTTAATTTATCAGTGGAAAAAAAATGGCAATGAAAAAATGTTTATTTTAAAGCATGATATTTTAGATAATATATATTTTAATGAAGATAAAGCTCTTACTGATGAATATTTTGAATCATTAAAACAATCAAGATTATTAGTTGATAGTTTAAAAAAACCCGTTAGAGGATTATCTTATTACAAAGTTGGTGATTTAAAAGAAATGTGTAAAATATTAAAAATAAATATTATGAAAAATGCAAAAAAAACTTTTTCAAAAAAAGAATTATATGAAAAAATCATCCAAAAGATTTCTTAAAATTATCTTTATATTTAAATTGATTCAATATAATTTAAAATAATATCATTTTAAATTATATAGAATGAGTAATGTCTCAAATAAAAATACATTATCAGATTATTTAGATGTATATTTAGCAAACAAAAATGAAAAAGATGAATTAGAGGTTAGATTTGCAACGAAGCATTATAACCCACTAACAAAAATAAAGTTTGATAAAACAATTGAAAAATTAAGAAGTTCTGGGTTTGAAATTGTTTCTAGTAATAAATATCATTTAAACATTCAAACTGAATTTTTCGATGTGCCTTCAGGTAGAAAAAAAATTTCTAATATCAGAACTACTATAAAAGGATTATATAATATACAAAAATATTGTAAAATCAATTCTTTTAATATGGATATTATTCCTGAATATATTACATTTATGCAAAAATTTTTCAAATCTAAATATATCAGAGGAACCGAAAAATTTTACCCAATTGATTATGATAATTTTGAATTTCGTTTAAATTATAAAGAAGAAAGAGTATTGACAAAAAAACAACAAATATTAACAAATATTCTCAATGGATGGAATGATTCTAAAAAAACTTTCAGATTAATTAAAAGAACAACATTAAAACATGCAAGTTATCCTTTCCAAATAGATTGTAGTATAATAAAAACATCAAGAAATAAAAGAGAAACCTCAATATTAATTCCAACATATACGGTTGAAGAATCTAATTTGTTTAATAATATTGAACATTATGAATTAGAATTGGAATTAATTAATAAAGAAGCCTATAAATTTTCATCCATTGATTTAGAAGATTTATTAAAAAAAGGCATTCAACAAGTTATTAGCGGTATTCAATATTCAAATTTTCCAGTTTCATATTCTGAATTAAATAACATCCTTAAAAATTATTTAAAATTAACACAATCAAAAGAAAAGTATAACGAATTAAAAGAAGATAATTATAAAAATTTAAAAAGAAGAAAATCCAGAAGATATTTCATAGGTCCATCCTCAATTAGTTTAGAAATGAATAATATAGTTTCTTTAGACAGCAATAATGCGACGAAAGAAAATATTAATTTTCCATATACGGTAACTGAAAAGGCGGATGGTATTAGGAAATTACTTTATGTTGCACCCAACCAAAGAATGTATTTGATTGATATTAATTTAGAAATAGAATTTACTGGTCTTATTTGTAATAATAAAGAATATATTAACACCCTTATCGATGGCGAACATGTTATGTATGATAAAAATGGGAAATTTATAAATAAATATCTTTGTTTTGATATTTATTGGACTGGTGATGAAGATGTTAGAGTTTTCCCATTTATCCAAATGGCAAATATGAAATATGATGCAAAGATTCCCAATAATATTTTTAGATATACTGAAATGATGAAATCGCTATCAAAAATGGATTATAAATCAGTTACAAATAAATCTTTTGTATTGAACATTGAAGCTAAAGAATTTTATACTAATTTGAATAGTTCTATATTTCAACAATGTAAAATAATCATAGATAAATCAAACGATGGTATGTTTGATTATGAAACCGACGGTTTGATTTTTACACCAATTGATAAAAGCGTTGGTTCTACCAAAAACGGAATTCTTGAAAATAATAAAACATGGAAATTAAGTTTTAAATGGAAACCACCAGAATATAATACTATTGATTTTCTAGTGACAACTAAAAAAAACCCAGATGGAAGAGAATTTATTGGTAATATTTTCAATGAAGGTGCTTCAACAAAAACATCTGAACAAATTTCATCTTTTAAAACCATGGAATTACGGGTTGGGTTTGACGAAGAAAAACATGGATTTTTAAACCCATTAAATGACATTATCGATGATAATATATTTGAAAAGAAAAGAAAAAAAAATAATTATAAACCCGTTCCTTTTTATCCAACAGAACCCACACCGGATTATCCAATTCATTTGTGCAATATTATGTTAAAAAGAAAAAATCAACAAATGAAAATGCTAACTGAAGAAGGCTCACAAGAGATTAAAGATAAAATGATTGTTGAATTTAGGTTTGATAAAGAATCTGAAGAACATTGGCAATGGAAGCCTATTCGCGTAAGATATGATAAAACTGCAGATTTTAGAAGAAATGGTCGAAATTTTGGAAATGCTTATCATGTTGCACAAAGTGTTTGGCGTTCAATTAATTTTCCTATTACTGAAGAAATTATAACTACTGGAAATAATATCGAAACTGCAAATTATGATTCGAATGTTTATTATAATAGAAAATCAAAAGAAACATATACAAAAGGATTAAGAGATTTTCATAATCGTTTTGTGAAAAGAAAATTAATAACTAGTATTGCAAACAGAGGTTCAACATTAATCGATATGAGCGTTGGTAAAGCTGGTGATATACAAAAATGGATTGATGCAAAATTAAGTTTTGTTTTTGGTCTAGATTACGCAAAAGATAATATTGAAAATAAAATGGATGGTGCTTGTGCGCGATATATTCAAATTAAAAGAAAAAAACGAAATATGTTTGACGCGTTATTTATCCATGGTAATTCAAGTATGAATATAAGAAATACTAGTGCTGCGTTTGACCCTAAAAGCAAAATGATTATAAATGCTGTTATGGGTGTTGGTACAAAAGATGAATCTAAATTAGGGAAAGGTGTTTATAGACAGTTCGGTAAAGTAAAGGAAGGTTTTGATATTGTTTCAAACCAATTTTCACTCCATTATTTCTTTAAAGATAATTTATCAATTAATGAATTTGTTAGAAATTGTTCAGAAAATTGTAAAATTGGTGGTTATTCTATTGGAACTTGTTATGATGGCCAACGCATTTTCAGTAGATTAAAAACGAAAGCGAAAGGAGAATCAATATTTCATTTAAATGGTAATAAAAAAATATGGTCTATTACAAAAATGTACGATGAAGAAGAATTTAAGCCCGATGAAAGTAGTCTTGGTTATAAAATAGATGTTTATCAAGAATCTATTAATAAAAGTTTTGTTGAATATTTGGTAAATTTTGATTATTTTACAACATTAATGATTAATTATGGTTTTGTTTTATTAAGTAAAGAGGAAGCGAATAAATTAGGATTACCATCATCTGTTGGTAGTTTTTCAGAATTACACGGTTTAATGAATCAAGAAATTAAAAATAGTAGATTAAAAAAAAATGCTATTGGTACTGCTCTTGATATGACTGATTCAGAAAAAGATATTAGTTTTCTGAATAATTATTTTGTATTTAAGAAAATAAGAGATGTTAATGTTCCAAATGTGTTTAACGTTGAAGTTTCAAAAACAATGAATGTTGAAAATATCAATCTTGAAATGAAAAGTAGAGAAATGATTAAAAAAATTATGGCAGACCGCATTCAAAAAGTATTTATAAAAAAATTCAGAAAGAAATATACACTTCCCATTAAAAATTAAATTTATAAAAATATAATATTTTTTAATTCAACATTTAAAGCATAATAACGAGGTGTTGAATGTATATGTCTAGTATAACTAGTTGAATATGTATGTCTCGTATAACAATGCGAATGTGTATGTCCCTCAAAACGCGTTTTATCTATATTAAATATTACTGTTAGAGGTACGCCTTCTTTTAAAAGGTCATTGATTACAAAACTGCTTAATTGTTGGCAAGGAGCATAAAATTGTTGGCCATTTTTTGTTTGTATAGTAGCGGCTCTTCTACCAAATGTAATAATAGTTCCTTCCATTTATATTTATACTTTTTTTTAAAATTTTAAAAAAAAGTATAAATATAAAATAGTTTAAAAATTATTTTAGTATATTATTATTACCCTTTTAATGACTTATTTTAGAATACCTATAAATACAAATAGAAAAATAACAGAAAATAATTTAAAATTAAAATTAAATCTAAAAAATATATCAAATCAAATATGCAGTTTTAGTTTATCTAAATATTTAATAGACACAAAAAAAAAAATTGATACGGTTTCATATTTATGGGATACAATGAAGATTTATACTAATCCATATGAATTTATACATACAAATGTTCCTAATCATCAAAATTCGGTTAGCAAATATAAACCAATTTCACGGGCTTTTTTTAAACTACTCGAAATTTATAATTTATTTAATATTTTAGATTATGAAAGACCCATTAATACATTTCATTTAGCTGAAGGTCCTGGTGGTTTCATAGAAGCAACTCTTTTTTTAAGGAACGAACCAAAAGACAATTATTATGGTATGACGTTAATTGATAAGAATACCAGTGTTCCGGGCTGGAAAAAAAGTAAAAATTTTTTAGAAAAATTTACAAATATTACTTTAGAAGAAGGTGCAGATAAGACTGGTAATTTATTTAATGAAGAAAACTTTAAATTTTGTAGTCAAAAATATAGTAATTCTATTGATATTATTACTGGTGATGGTGGAATTGATTTTTCTGATGATTATAATGATCAGGAAAATCTAGCTTCGCGTTTAATTATAACTCAAATATTTTATGCACTATCAATGCAAAAAATAGGTGGTACATTTGTTTTAAAAATGTTTGATATTTTTAATAAATGTTCCGTTGATGCTATTTATTTATTGTCACTTTATTATGAAAAAGTATATATTGTAAAACCTTATACAAGTAGATATGCTAATTCTGAAAAATATATCGTTTGTTTGAATTATATAAAACCATTAACAACGAATTTAAAAATAAAATTTTGGAGTATATTAAAAATTTTGAAAAGCATTGATTTTAAAAAATATAACATATCTTCTATTTTAAACATTAAACAAAATTTATATTTTATGAACAATATTAAGGAAGTTAATATAATTTTAGGTCAAAGGCAAATAGAAAATATTCTTTTTACAATAAAAATGATAAAAAATAAAGATAAATATAATGAAAAAATATCAAAATTCAAAAGCAATAATATTCAACGTTGTATAAAATGGTGCCTAAACAACAATATTCAATCCAATAAATTTAAAGAAATCGTTTCACCAAAAAATATTTTTTTAAATAAATAATAGTTATATATATAAAATGGCAAAAAAGAAACCAATAAAAAGGTCAAAAAAGAAACCAATAAAAAGGGCAAAAAAGAAACCAATAAAAAGGGCAAAAAAGAAACCAATAAAAAGGTCAAAAAAGAAACCAACAAAAAGGACAAAAAGGTCAAAAAGGTCAAAAAAGAAAGGAAAAACGCAGAAAAGCCAAACGCAAAAAATTATGAGTAAGCCAACAAAATCTATTTTAAGATTAATTAAAAAACTTAAAAAAATAAATTAAAACTTTTCATGTTTCAAATTTATTAATGTATTTTCTCTCACTGATATTGCCAATAATCCTTTTATACGTCTATCTATTTCAGGAAATGGTATATTCACTTCAATTCGTCTATCCTCATTAATATATTCTTTAAACAATTTATACAATTTTTTAATTGGTTCATATTTTAAATTTAAATCAAATTTACTTAATTGATTTAAAATTTCTTTAACTTCTTCCTGTCTTTCTTCCTTTGTTCTATATACAATTTTCTTTTTTTCTTTTTTATCTTTTTTCTGTTTTTTATCTTTTGTTTTTTCCATTATAATCTAATTACCGATAATTTTTTAAACATTTTTGTTTCAAGAAAGATAAATACGGTGAGATAATATCCTTTATAAAACGATAATCTTGACTTACTATTACATCTTCCAAACTATTCAAATACTTTTTATTTTCACTATTTTTAATTTCGATGATTTTCTCTTTGAATTTTTCATTGAATTCGGCGAATATACCATTTACAAATTTCATTATATTACCGTTCTTTAATAATTTACTACTTGATTGTATAGTTAAACAATCATCTAGTTTTCTTTCACTATTATAATACTCACCATAATAGTGAAATATAATAAATGGATACATATAACAGAAGCCTCGCCAATCACTAGATTGAAGATTTGCACCCAAATATGTGTCTTTTTTATTTCCAATATATTTTATAGTTTGGAGAGAATTATTAATCAAATGTTTATTAAGAAATGTTACTAGTTTTCGCATCAAAGCAACATCGATGCCTTCTTTATATAATACCTTTTTAATTCTTTTGCGAGACATAATCGTCTCAATCTCATGGCTTGTTGCATTTCCATGAGAATTAATAATAATCCCTTTATAACAATCTTTATCAGGTTGAAATATAATTGAAATACTATGTATATAAAAGTTAGAATCTTCATCTTTATTGTAACCATAACCACCAACAGCAACATTCAAAAATATTGCTTTACGATTAGCAACATCTTCAACAATTTTTTCAAATAATTCAAAAGAAAACAATTCATTATTTACATAATAATTTGCAAAACATAAGTCAAAATTGAGGTCATGAACAAAAATATCATGCAAATGTATATCCGTTATTATATAAGAAATATTTTCAAATTCATCAAACTCTTTACTTGAATTATAAAGTAATTCATGATATTTTGCTGTTGGAAAACAATATGCTAATTCTAAACTAGCTACTTGTGAATTTATTGTTGAAAAAGTTTTTTTTGGTTTTTTATTTATAAAATGAGATAATGAAAACATTTTTAGAGAGAATTATATAAAAAAATATAAGTATTATAAAATTTCAATTTAATTGTTTTAAATATTGTTGTAGTTGTCGTTTTTTATTATATTCTTCTCTTCGCGTATAAACATCATAAAAATGCTGTAAGGTTTCGAATTCATCACCACTTTCGCTAATAATCTTATCTTTATATTGATAACCTACAATTTTATCTTTTGTAAAGCAAAGAATAATTTTATTTAAATAACTCATTTTTTATATTAAATAAATATTATAAAAAATACTTTTCAATTTTTAAACCTATGAAGATTTACATCATTTTTGAACATTTTTTTCCTGAAAAAATGAAATTAAAAAGAGTGAATTTATTTCCATAACTTCTCATTTGATATCTATAATAATCATTAAAACCATAAATAAAAATAATACAAGCTAATACTATAAATATTTTTGTAATATTCATAAATAAAACGTTTTCTTTATGAGTTATCATATCACGATTTTTCCAATATAATCTTTGAGTATTTAATAAATAAACCAAAAATAATAATATAAAAAAACATGAATTACTTACAAGTTGCATTTTTGACGAAAGTAAGAAAAAAGAATATAAAATAAATCCATATATTAGAGAATCAAAAGCATTTCCATTTGACCAATCAGAATCTTTTTTATTTTGTGTATCCATATCGAATGACCATCCCCCTTCCAACATTATAAATAAGAAAAAAATTAACCAACCAATTAAATGTTTTCCCAAATTACTATTTTCTAAATATTTTTGTGTTTGACAAGATAATATTTGAGATACAACACCACTTGATATGACAATGAAAGAGATAAATAAAAACCCTATTTTAGAGGAACTTTTTTCAATAAAGTTTTCTATGTTCATATATATTATAAGTGATATAATTTTTCTCTCTAAATATTAAGTATGAAACCTAAACATAAAACTCGAAAAAAAAATATAAAAAATAAAATTAAAAAAAATAAAACCATAAAAAGAATAAAATGCTTTGATTATAAACCAAAAAATTTTATATTTGGATACGGTAGTTTAATTTCTAAAGAATCAAGAATTTATACAGGAAAAGGTTATATAGGCGACCCTATACCAGTTGAAATTTCAAAGAAAGCCGGATATAGACGAATATGGATTTGTAAAAAAAGTAAATTTAGCAATAAAAGTTATTTAGCCTTAAGAAAATCAAAAAAAGCAACAAATATTCGTGGTATTATTTACCCTATATTTAAATGTATTGAGAATTTTGATAAAAGAGAACATGGATATAAACGCGTAAAAATCAAAATAAATACAAAAGAAAAAAGAAAATTAGTGAAAAGTATAACTTGGAAAAACGTTCCCAACTATGATTTTAATATTTATATGTATATTGATAATAAATCTAAACCACCCAATAAAAAATGTCCTATTTCGCAACGTTATTTAGATGTTGTTCTTTCTGGCAACCTTGGATATGGTATAAAATTTGCAAAACATTTTTTAAAAAATACATTTAATTGGAAAGACGATAATGGAGCTGTTTTTTTAGTAAATGATAGAAAAAAGAAAAATCCAAGAAAATATGATTTGCAATATATAAATTATAAAAGGATAGATAAAATAATGAAAGAAACAATTCCACATTATTTTAAAAAAAGAGTATAAAATATCAATAATACATTTAATATCCACTATAACTGCTACCACTACTGCTACCACTACTGCTACCACTACTGCTACTGCTACTGCTACTGCTACTGCTACTGCTACCACTACTGCTACCACTACTACCACTACTACCACTACTGCTACCACTACTACCACTACTGCTACCACTACTGCTACCACTACTGCTACCACTACTGCTACCACTACTGCTTTGGTTGCTACTTTGGTTACTACTTTGGTTGCTACTTTGGTTACTACTTTGGTTACTACTTTGGTTACTACTTTGGTTACTACTTTGGTTGCTACTTTGGTTGCTGCTTTGGTTACTACTTTGGTTACTACTTTGGTTGCTACTTTGGTTGCTACTTTGGGAAGTCATTATTGGAATATTTTTTTTAGCAAAATCAAAAGCAGTTCTATTTTTAGCACCTCGACTAGTAAGATTATTACATCTTAATCTTCCTAATCCCCAAATACCACTTCTTTGCGATGTTCTTCTTTCAGAACAATCCGGATTATTATCAACGTTTTTATTATTTCTATATGGTGGTCTAGCATAATGCCCTACACCTTGTCTAGATATTAATGTACCATTCACTGCATTACCATAAGAAGATTGTAAATTTGTATTATATTTTAATCTAGCGATACGACTTTTGCCTGAAACAGCGGCATTTGTATTAAATTTTCTATTACGATATTTCACGACATTTTCACGACATTTAACTGTAAATGATGTTTCTTCTAAATTATTAGGTATGGTAGGTGTAACTATATAATTATTAGAAATGTCAGTTGTATTTCTTATAGCGCTTCTTGAATTTTGCGCATATGTCATATTTCTTTTTTCATTTAATAATTTTTTACTAAAAATAAAATCGTTTGTTCGAATACCGTCTTTATTTAAAATATTTCTGATATAAGGATTATAACACGTATCTTTATTGAAATTTAATGCTACATTATCAACCATAATTTTTTCATTTGTTTTGCAAGGATTATTACCGGGACAAGTTGTTGTTTTTCTCCAATGGTTGTATGGATTTCTATATGGTGTTTCACAATCATTTGTTCTACCTTTATGTGTATATTTTTGAGAATTTAATCGAACTTGTTCAACTTTTCTTTTAGAAAAATTATTATTAAATAAGTTTAAGGTGAATGTAGTCATATAAATTAATTCATTATTATTTTTTATATAAAAAAATTAACAGTTGGGTTTTTGCGATGTATTCCCTCGTACACGACCTCGAGCATTATTTTGCGGACAATTAATTTCGTTATGATTTTTATTAAATATAAATCCGTCATTTCTTGGTTTTCCTGCATAATATAAACCAAAACACTTAAATTCATTACCTGTGCCACATGTTTTTGAAGATTTCTCTGCTCTAATTGTTTCTAATTTCAATCTATCTAATCTAGAACTACTTGCGACAGCTCCTTGTACGCCATATTGTTTGTTATTTGGTTTCCAAATAACTTTTGGTATGTTCGGATTGCAGGTACCATCTTTATTACAGTTACCACCATAACCATAAGTGTTACTTGCACCTGTTGTTTTCCATTTACTACTGGTTGGTAGATTTTTACTATATCTTTTGATTCTTAAAAAGTCGTTATAAGAGTAACTATATTTTTTTTCATTTTTATTAGGTTGAGAATTAGAACGGTATAAATGTTGCAAACTTCTATTAGGTTTAATACATTTATCATTGCAATTTTTAGTAACATCTGCTTTTAAAAACCCAATAGCTTGATTTGCTAAAACATCGTTTTTTCTATTTAAAACACGAGAACTTCTTCTTTGTAAGGTATTTGTTCCGTCTTCACAAATGTATAATTCAGCGTGTCTTTTATCATTTTTTCTTATGCCTATATAGTTACATTCTTTACAATCTGATAATTTGAATTTTCTTGACCAATACATATATATTATTTAAAAAGAAAAAATAAACTGATATTATATTAATGGAAATACCAATATATTTATGTTTAATATTTTTATTTTTATGGATGATATATAATCATTTTTTTCAAATAGAAGGGATGGAATGCGATTTAGGAACTAATTTTAGAAGAAAATCACCTGACCAAGTTAAAGTGTTATCTGGAAACGAAAAATCAATATATGATTGCCAAATAAAAAAATATCAAGCAAAAGTTAAAGACCCAACATATTTAAAATTAGCTTTAAGACAAACGAAAAAATTATTACCAATAATAAAAAAACCAATTGCAAGTATAGAAAAAAAATTCAACGAGTTAAAAGATACCCACGTTAAATGGAAAAAAACTAAAACTATACGAGATGAGGCTATTGATAAATTAGATAAATTTGTAAATGGTGAGGAACAATCTGGTAACAATGACCATTGTAAAACAAAACCTGAAAGTTGTGAAGCAGTTGATTCTTGTAAGACAGATAAAAAATTATGTAAAGGACAAGATGGGGTTATAAAAAACGGTGGTGAAGATGGGAAACCAATGCTAACAAGTTTTGAAAATGATTAATAACATTCAATAATATTTAATAAATATTAATAATATTAATAATATTTATATGAAAATAAAAAAATATGAAAAATATATATTAAGTATTTTAATAATATGTTTATTTTTTTTGTTGATTCAAAATTTTTTTAAGATTATAGAAGGGTTGTCTTCTGCAGAAAAAGATATGATTTATGACCAACAAGCCGATGTAAATACAATTAAAACAAAACAACAAAATTTATTGGCTGAAATGGAAACCATTAATACGGAAATGAAAACATCAAATGATTTGATGGACAGAGAAAAGAGAAAAATAGAAGAAACTTTAAAAAAAGCGGAGAAGAAAGCCGAAGAAACGGGTGCTAAAGTTTAAAAACTAGTTTTTGGTCTATTTTTTATCCAATTGGCTATTCTCTTATTTTCTATAACTTTTTTTACAATAGAATTTAATATTTTGCATTCTTTATAAGAATTTAAAACACCTTCTTTATTATCAAAGTAATCACATAAAAAAGAATATATTGAAATATCAGATAAAGTTAAATCATCATTTACATTATATTTATTTTCATTTAGTAAAATTTCAAATTCTAATAATTTAGAGGGTAATGTTTCAGAAAACCAAACATCTACTTCGTTATTTTTTTTTGATTTCTGATATAACGTTTTAAAATCACGTAAATATTCACAATAACTATCAATTAAAGCTTTATCTTCATCGTTTTCACCACTCATACAAAATTTTTCGGAAATGTAACGTTCAATGCTTTTAGATTGACTAATAGTTTTACCATTAACCATTAAAAAAGGAACCTTACCCATTGACTTTTTTAAAAAACCATTTTTTTTATCATTATCAAAATCATCTCTTTTAAATTTATAGGTTTTCATATCAATTATTTCCAGGGGATATCTAAAATCTTCATAATCACACCCAGCTGCAGCTAATAATAATCTCGATGTTTCGGCCATACCACGTCCATTAAAATATACTAATTTCATTATAGTTATTTTTAATTAAATTTATTTAATATCTTTTTTATACATCTTAAAATCCTGCTAATTTTTTTCCCAAATCAGATAATAAAGGTGCGTTTATTTTAGTAATTTCTGGAATTTCATTACCCCACGTTCTTGGGTTTTTAGGAAACAAATTTCCAGTACAAGGCCAATGATTTGTCATTCTCATTTCATTGAATGCCTTTTGTTTCTTTAAAATAAATTTTTCCGTTGCAAAAAGTCTTGGTTTGTAGCAAGTATAAACAATAGAACGAAACTTCGGGTTTTCTCTACCGTCATTATTTAATGATTTCCTTGCTTCAACACCACAGTGAATAGTTCTACTATCCCAGCATACTAGACTACCTTTAGGACACATAATATTTTTTCTTACACATCCTTTACTTTTATAAAATTCTTCTTCAACTTCATCCAACTTGTACCAATCACCTTTTTCTTCAATATTATATTTATCTTGAAATTCTTTATGATATTTATTACTTCCTTCTAAAATAGTTAAGGTTGCATCGTTTTCTTCAACATCTAACCCAGTAACCCAACTTTGCATACATTCAAATTTATTTCTTTTAAAATTTTGGTCGGAATGTAACCATGTTTTTCTGAACCAACCGCGATTGCTATTTTCAGGTGGAATGTTGAAACTTAATCCATCAAATGAAACCATAAGTTCTTCGTTTTTGCATTTCCATAGATGTGCGAAAATATCAATAATCTTTGGATTTTGACGCACATTCCAACAAACTTGAGATTGTCCAATATTCCAATGTTGAAATAACATAGAATGCATTGGCATTAATTTGTAAATTTCTTTCCAGGTATCTTGCTTATATCTTCGAATAGGGTTTTCCCAACTTTGGGTTATATGTTCGAAAAAATCCCAGGTTCCAGAAACAATATTGTCACACTCTACGTCGTTTAAAACAGAAGGAATTATAGCTACCCCATATTCACCTAGTGTTTTTGTTAGATTTTCTTTGGTTGTTTTATATTTTTCATACTCATATGGTACTCTTTTATCCATTTTCTTACATTCCAATCATATGAAAAAAAATACATCAATTTAAAAAAATACATATTAGGATTAATAAAAATATTATATTCCAAAAAAATATTGAACCTCTATTGAGGGATTCAAATCATGAAATAATATTATATATATATATATGAGTGGTTTTACAGATACACAGGGAACGGGGAGACACTATAAAATAGAAGAGTCTGCCGTTGATATGTTGCACACAGCAGTAGAATCGGGTAATAAAGACAGGGTAGAACAAATTTTGGAAAAGCAAACATTGAAATTTCTCAATATAACTAAAAATACAAACGACTACACATGCAAAAAAAATGAATCGGATTGCCAAGAACCCTTCGAAACATTCGAAGAATTAAAGGACCATTTGGAAACTACTGATTGTGGCGGCGATACGCTTGCTTCTGACACTCACAATGATAAAACTGCATTAGATATAGCAAGAAAAATTCGAATTGATAAATACGGAAAAAAATGGGACACAATTATTCAAATGTTAATAGATTCACTACCAAAACCAGAAAAAGAACATGAAGAAGATTACGAATGGAAAGCAAAAAAAGGTAACCTGAATTATTGGTCGCAGAAAAATCTCCAATATGAAAATAAAGAAATAAAGAAATGTATGGATTTTACACCACCATGGGAATTATACAGTTATGCTCAATTGGATATGGGAGATTGGTGCAAAGGATGTGGGAAAACCGAATACCAATTGAACATAAGTTCTATGGAAGGAAAAATGGGTACATCAAGAAAATGTAAAAAGTGTAAGACATTTTTTTGTGGTGAGTGTAAAAAGAAATTTATGAAGAAGAATTTTTCGATCCAATACAATGTTTGTAAAGAATGCAAAGACGTGAAACCCTTTGAACAAAACCCAAAAAAGAAAGAGTTGTCAAAACATTGCAGAAACAAAATTGATTCAATCATGGAACAAAAAGACGAAAATAAAGAAAACGCTAAAAAAAACAAACGTAGAAAACCAATTTTAAATATGGACGATGATTGTAAAACGGAATTAGCGACTGTTATAGAACAAAAAAACTATAATAGTCGGCGTTTTAATCAAATGAACAATAAAAATTTTTGTGATAAAAAAATAATAAATGCGAAAGATACCGGTGAAACACAATGCAAATTTTATCTATTAGGTGATGTGGATAGAAAAGGATTGTCGGGAAAACAGAATTATAAATTCAGATGCTTACCAAAAGGAATAACAGACAATGAAATGAAACAAAAAGAAAGAATAAATTCTAATTACATCCATGATGAAGAAAATAAATATAGAGAAGAAAATGAAAAATACAAAGAATTGAAAAGAAATATAAAGATAATGAGGAAATTAAAAGAATTGAACGTTGAAATCGAAACAGAGGACACAAGCCAAGAAATATTAGACAAATATTACCACATTCCACAAACTGCGAAGGAAACATATAAATCAATACCAATACCACACGAACATATGACAGCAGAGAATCTAAATAATCACAACCCGATAATATACAAAGCCTACCTAGGAGAACAGAAACGGAAGCAATTGGTACATCTACTAGACGTCATAAATAACGACATCGAATACGATTATAAATACAATTTAGATAAAATAGAAAAAGATATGATAGACACCGTTTATCCATTGGTTAAAAAATATAAGGAAGCACGAATCTTTACTGATACACAAATGCGACGTTTAATAAGCTATTACATACATACACAACAAGAAGCTGAACATATTGCAACTCTATCCAAAGATCAATACGAAGAAGAAAAACTTGAACAAATCCGTAAAAATATTGACGTAACACGTGCTAATGAGCTTGAACAAATCCGTAAAAATATTGACGTAACACGT
>MDTF01018642.1_pt1 | contig 20952 bp, 18 predicted proteins | sample 811191 | NCBI WGS metagenome assembly MDTF01 (sample SAMN05326649, study PRJNA326480) | marine metagenome | isolation source: seawater | place: Southern Ocean | collected 2011
AACTGAAAACGGTAGGCACAGATACAACCTATTGAAACTACCTTGCCCTAACCTGCTACCGGCGTACTAAACACATGAGAAATGACAACGGCGCATAACTTTTAAATAAGGGGCGCAGGCGCGTGGGCTATAATGCGAAGCAGCCCACGTGTATGCGTCCCAGCCTGCGCCAGCAGGCGACTTAATTTTTTTGTTATGTGCCATTGCTAAAATTACGACCAGTTAACTTTTTAAACAGCGACTGAACTGAATCTTTACCTGTAACGCCGAAACGAATAAACAAAATACCTACCAAAAAGCCTAATACACTTCCTAGTGCAGCTAAATGCTCCGTTAGAAGTACATAGCCATAAATGGACATCAAGACTAAGCCTAAAATAACGCCTAATATCCGTATAGTATTCATAGCAAATTGTCCTTTTTCAATTTGGCACATAACACTAAGCTAAGGGGCGCTAGCGTGTGGGCTATAATCCGAACGAAGTGAGTTAGCCCGCATGGTAGTGTCCCAGCGACCGGAGGGAGTGGCTTGAGCGTCTTGTTAGCCGCGTTCGTGCCAATACCCTGGTTTTCGGTGGTTATGCATAATAGCTACCACACTAATTTCCCTGTTTTCGATAATTTTATAAATAATAGAGTATGGGAACCTGCTTAAGACAAAGCGTCGATGAGTTTGCCCCATTTTTGTCCATGCCGATGGCAAAGAGCTAACTGAATCGATGGCTTCCTTGAGTTCTTGAGTAAATTCGCGACCCAAATCCAATGACTGTTCTTGATACCAATCAAAAGACTCTTTTATTTCCCTTTTAACCTCTGGGTGAAAGGAAACAGGCAGCATCTTTTAATTAAGATCCTTTTCTATCTCTTCCCAACTAATGCTTTTTACCGCACCAGACTCTAGCTCTGCGCTGCGAGATTCCGCAAGTTTTACCCACTCGGATTCCACATCGCTATCAATCTTGGTATCCATAGCCGTTAAAAGACAGTGGGCAGCAAGTGCTTTCTCTTTAGTACTGAGTTGCTCGATATTTTCAAGCATCACTTTCAATGCATCAGACATAAAATAACTCCCATTGGGTATGATTTGATATTACCACTAAAAAAGAGAAGTGAAAGGCTGGATTTACAAGTAGCGGCTAACTTTCCAATAACGGGCGCAGACATGTGGGGCATAATGGCGAAGCCGCCCCGCGTGTATGCGTCCCAGCGAACGAAGTGAGTGCGTTGATTGGCTTGTTAGTTGCCACGCTAATACATCCTAGAATAACAGCTGAGATTTGCGGCCAATGCTCACTCACTTTTGACGAATAGCTTTTTGAAGAGCTCTTCTGATTTGGCGAGACCTTCTTCAGTTAAAACCACAGACTTTGATTTGCCAACAGGGTCGTGAATATAACCTTTTTCATAAAGCCGATCGGTAATACTCCAGTCTATTTGTTTCCAAGCCCTACCAAACTTGTCATGCAAAGTAAGGTAAAACAGAGCAAGTGCCGCTTCATCGATTTTATCTTCATCTATTTCCACTGCTGTCTCCATTTTCATATGGCTACTAACGCCCTAATTTGGTGGCACAAACACGTGGGCTAAACTGCGAAGCAGAGCCTGCGTGTTTGTGTCCCCAACATTTGTTTGTTAGCTGCTAAATCCATTGCTTGAAACTACCCCGATATTTAGTTAAATGCCAGAGCATATAGCCACCTAAAAAAGTCCCCACTGGAACATTTATAAAAAAAGGTATAGAAACCAAGTAGCCTAACCAGCGACCCCAGCGCGTTTTTCTATATACGCCTATTGCTGTTAAAAGTAGGAAAACAGGAAGCCATATATCACTTTTCGTAGACAGCTGTTGACCATTTATATTTTGACCGGTTATTACGGCTGCTATTAGCGCTACAGAAATTACACCGTAAATAATAGCTACATTCTTTGTTTGACCGACCTTACTTTCCGGCTGTTTAACCAATGACCTCTCCGTGGCAGCTAACTTTTAAATAAGGGGCGCAGGCATGTGGGGCATAATGGCGAAGCCGCCCCGCATGTATGCGTCCCAGCGAACGAAGTGAGTGACTTGATTTTTTTGTTATACGCCAAGTCAGAACAACATTTCATAGCTCTTTTGTACCAATAACATTTGGATATGGTGTAAAACCCCAGCGCAAATAACCGCATAGAAGATAGGAAAAAATAACACCAAGAGTAACGAAAAAAGTTATCCAAGAGCCTTCGGAAATAACAAACATTGCTATAAAAGTGACTATGCCAACTAAACCTGAAAATGACACCCATTTTTCATGGGCTTTACTATCAAATTTCATTCTTTTCTTGCTACCACTAAGAAACAATTCAGTTAAGTTCACTTTGCAGAAGGGGCACAAAAATCCTTTTTTAGAGCCCAATTTGTATCCATCTACAGCCTCATTGCAAGGAAACTTTCTATGACAGTTGCAGCAACAATATTTCATCATGGCGTATAACGCCCTGCTTAGGGGCGGAAACACATGGGCTAAAATTAGGAGCGAAGCGACACAGCCCATGTGTTTGCGTCCCAGCGAGCCTGCGAGCGACTACAGCAGTTTGTTATGCCTTGCGCTAAATTTGATACGACACATAAATGCATAGAATGCCAAAAATTAATAATGCCGCCGGAGCCAATATTACATAGCCCCAGTGTTTTATTAACACTTTATTACCTAAGATTGATAGCTTTAATTTGTCATTTATATCAAAGAGCATTGTAAGTATGCTGGTGTCGCAAACATAACTTGTTGGTCCAGAAGACGGATGATCGAAGCTGAGCTTCAAAACCTTCGCTCTACTTGAACGAGTTTCAGTACTCGCATTACGAAAGATTTTGTCTACAACAACCGCACTTACCGTTCTTGCACGATACATAAATTGAATTCTATATAACAGCAAAATAGCTGAACCAACTAATAGAGATATTCCGATAGTTAAGCAATAAATCTTCATAATTTAATTATGGGCATAACACCCGCATAACGGGCAATAACACGTAGGCTAAAATTGGAGCGAAGCGACTGAGCCTACGTGTTATTGCCCCAGCGAGCCCGCGAGCGAGTTTATGCGTTTGTTATGCCCAATTTAAAACTGCCATTGCCTTATTAAACGACTTGGTAAACTTTCTTAAGCACCTTGGGCTTGGGTTGATAATATATCGCTTGTTGCAAAGTTTAAGAATTGGTATATCGGCTGAACTGTCTGAGTAGCCAATTACTAAGTCATATTTTTCTAAATCAAAAAGTTCTCGTACTCGCTCTACTTTTCTAGATGCGTAACAGTGAAATTTACTGATAATGCCGCCGAAAAAGCGAGTTTCTTCAGAGCAGACAAATCTTACGTTAGGAAGGTGATTTTGAGCAAAGACAGCTTTAACCATCCAGTCTGATGCACCACTCACGACTATTATTTCATCTGTATTTGAAGAGTGTAAGAGTAGTTGTTGGACGGCGTCGTTGAAAATTATTGTTGAACTGTCACTGAGGTACATTCGGATAAACGACTTACGCAGGTGCATAATTTTTCTGTCGCTGATTCCCAGTGTTGCTAACCATAGAAGTATCGAGAACCCTATATGTTTAGTTCTCGCATGAAGCAGAAATGGCGTAGAGATTGGTAAAGACAAAAAACAAAAGAACATACGTAAAGGATTTCGGCTAAGCATAAATTTCATGTACGCCGCGCCAGTATCCCTATTTATTATAGTTTTATCGAAGTCAAAAAGTACCAAGTTCATGTAGCTAAAATCTTCCTTGATTGGGCATAACGGCCCGCATAACGGGCAAAAATACGTAGGCTATAATAACGAGCGAAGCGAAGGGAGCCTACGTGTTTTTGTCCCTAGCGAGCGGAGCGAGTGTTAATGCGTTTGTTATGCGCTATTGACTTACAGTGCACAAATACCATAATTAGGTATATATTGGTACTTGGAGAAAGCAAATGGCTAAAAATACCAGCATTACCCTTGGTGACCATTTTGATGGCTTTATTGCTAGTCAAATTCAAACTGGTCGATATGGCTCAGCGAGCGAAGTAATTCGTTCAGCTCTTCGCTTGCTAGAAACACAGGAAACCAAATTAAACACTTTGCGTCAATTACTTGTAGCAGGTGAAGAAAGCGGCGAGGCTGAATACGACCTTGAGAACCTGATATCAGAACTAGATGGTGAATTAAAAGAGTGAAACCATTTAAGTTAACTATACTCGCAAAATCCGATTTAAAAGATATCGCGTTATTTACACAGCGGAAATGGGGGCGGGAACAGCGTAATGTATACCTAAAACAGTTCGATGATTCATTTTGGATGTTGTCTGAAAATCCTGATATCGGAAAAAGCTGCGACGAAATAAGAGACGGATACAGAAAGTTTCCGCAAGGTAGTCACGTTATTTTCTACAAGCAAACTGGTAACCAAGAAATTTTGGTTATAAGAATTCTTCATAAAAGTATGGATGTAAATCCTTTACGCTTTGGCGCATAACACCCACATAAGGGGCAGTAACAGGTGGGTTAAAATCCGAGCGAAGCGACAGAGCCCACATGTTACTGTCCCAGGGAGCCTGCGACCGACTTGATGTGTTTGTTATGCGCGGTCACGACTCCCGCCTCGGTAAAAATTGCGCGTAACGAATTGAAAACATTGTTAATTATTTCTTCATCTTCAATTTTTAGATATTGAAACCTTTCTTGCTCATTATGCAACCTTGATATTAAATAATAGAAAATAGCACATTGCTCAGCGAGTTCTCTTATTAAAAAGTACCTGTACTCTTCGGCATTTGTTTCTTTGGGTAGTTCATCAATTGCACTATTGATCGTGTCAGAAATTGAGTTAATAGCACGAAATGCTTTTCTCAAGTCAGGTGTAGTGATATTTAAAGAGTTTTTTAATACTAGGTCATAGGTGAGAAAAGTATTTTTTGACGGTAATTTTATCGGGAAGAAATCTTCCTTATCGTTGATTAGTCCTCTTTTTAGTAAAACAGCCTTTTTGTAAATATCGCTTAAAAGAATGATATTCTCTTCAGTATCATTTTTTACATCTTCAATTTCTATGAAAAAGGCTTTTAAAATCTTGTTGGCTTCTTCATTGGATTTTCGCCTTTCAATGTATGGTATTAACCATGCCCCAAGCATAACTCCTATTAAAGGTAGCAGTAGTTTCAAGAATTCCATTATTTACCTAATTTCGCATAACGCTAAGCTTTGGGGCGCTAGCACGTGGGCTAAAATCCGAGCGAAGCGAGCCAGCCCACGTGTTAGCGTCCCAGCGACCGGAGGGAGTGCCAACAGCGTTTTGTTAGGCGTACAAAGAAACGTACGCAGCTTTGCTGCCACCACTAGCCAAATAGACCGCGTGTTTAAATTATTGAATTTAAGATAAAACAACCCTGCGCGAAATGCCAGATGTTAAGGACATTGCTGGATAAAAGAGCGAGTTTAGAAGACTGATGATGTTAAATGTTGGCGTTACTGTGTTGATAAAAACCGCGTTGCTAAAGTCGTTGAAACTACCGAAAAAGCAAGCCGTAAAGACAACCTAGCGAAACAGCCTTGAAGCTGTAATGTCACGGCTGAGTCTACTTTTTAATGCTGTAAGTAAATGACGCCTAACTTTTCAATAACGGGCGCAGGCACGTAGGGCAAAATGGCGAAGCCGCCCTGCGTGTATGCGTCCCAGCGAACGAAGTGAGCGGGTTTATTGAGTTGTTAGGTTTGTGGTTAAACATCCTAGTCCTCTGGATACTCTGATAAATAGAGCTCCAGTCCTAAACGAAGCATGATTTCCATGGATTCAATAGACACTTTACCTCCACCACCCAATGCGTCTTCCCTTGGGGAGAAGCCAATATCTGCTGAATACTCACTTGGGGCTAAACTTCTATTTTCTTGCAACCAACTCTCAAACGCTTTCATCTGATCTGGAAGACGCCAGTTGTCTGGTAAAAGCCACGCGATAACTGTACTTTTACCATTGTCATCTTTGTTTAAATGATCAGATATTTTAATAGGCATGAATGAAAACCTAACTATTAAATAGACACCAAAATAGTCTAAATAAAAGTTCCATAGTGGTGTAATTTCACTGGTTTAAAATCCCAGATTATCTTAAAAATATCAAACATAGAAGTATATGGCTAGTTTGGTGTTTTTTGTTGTGCGTGAAATACACCATTCCCTACTTACCTTATGGTTTGGGGTAAAACACGCTTCCTGTCAAAAAACTCTACGTCGTGCCAGTTTTAACTCAATTAGTTGCTTCTTATCCTGTATTCAATATCTACTGCCGCGTATCTCAATGAAATCAAAATTTTTACACCAACTTTATGAGTTTATGCTCACGCGTGGCTACGCTAAGCGGACAATCGAGACGTATTTAACCTGGATAACCGACTTTATTCGTTTTCATAAATTCACCGAGCCACAGCAAATGCGTGCCGAACATGTTGAGGCTTACCTTACTCACCTGGCAGTCCGCAAACAATGCGCAAAATCAACTCAGGCAACAGCGCTTAATGCACTTTTGTTTTTATACAACAAATTTATGGAATGCCCCTTACCTGAAGAGATGACGTTTTTAAACAGTAAACGGGAACGTAAACTGCCGGTAGTATTAACTCAGGATGAAGTAAAAGCCCTGCTCGGTCGGGTAAACAAACAACATTATTTGGCTATCGCATTACTTTACGGTAGTGGACTTCGTTTAATGGAGTGTGTTCGCCTTAGAGCGGGTGATATTGATTTTGATTACAAGTGCATACGGGTATGGTTTGGCAAAGGGGGAAAACATCGGGTAGTAACGCTTTCTGAGGCGCTAATTCCATTATTAAAAACACAAATTGAGCAAGTGGAACAAACTCTGTTAAGAGATCTGAACGTTTCTCAGTTTGCTGGCGCCTGGCTGCCAGCAGGATTACGTAAAAAGTACCAACAACGCAATAAAACACTGGAGTGGCAGTACTTGTTTCCCTCTCAGCGTCTGAGTATCGATCCCGAAACAAAACAACTGCGACGGCATCATATCGATGAGAAACAATTACAACGCAATGTGAAGCGCGCCAGTTCAGATGCTGGGATCACCAAACATGTTACCCCTCATACGCTACGCCATTCTTTCGCTACACATTTACTGGCCGCTGGTGCCGACATTCGAACCGTCCAACATCAGTTGGGTCATGCCGATGTCCGCACCACTCAAATTTACACACACGTACTGCAACAAGGCGGTAATGGTGTCATCAGCCCCTTGTCCCGCCTCAGTATATAGCCAGTACTAATGCCTTACTCTTTATCGTAAAGAATATCCATAACATCGGCCAGTTCGGTTTTACCGGCGCGCACTTCTTCTTCACTCATGTCGGCAATTTCGTGCGGGAACACTAGCCAATCGTCACTTTCGTTTACGTAATAGTCAGGAACGATATCGGTTTTATTGTTCTGCGGCTTGTAATACGGGCAGGCAATACGGATATCTTTTGGCATGTTCAGGCGCATCAGCTTTTTAATTTGCTTAATTAATGCGTCTACGCTGCGGCCCGAGTCAAATACATCATCAACAATCAGCAGTGCGTCTTCGGCATTGGCATTTTCAATCAGATAATGCAGGCCGTGTACACGGATCTCTTTGCTTTGCTTGTTAATGCCGTAATAAGAAGAGGTTCTTACCGCTATATGGTCGGTGGGGAATTTTTTAAATTCAAAAAACTCCTGTACCGCAATACCAATTGGCGCGCCGCCCCGCCAGATCCCAACAATAAATTGCGGACGAAAACCGTCCTTATACACTTTGGAGGCAAGTCGAAATGAATCCTGAAGCAGATCCGCCGACGTAATAAAGACTTTATTCATAGAATCGGTAACCGAGCGAAAGAAAAGAAAAAGATTATAGAAAACTTTATGCCACAATGCACGGCAAAACCCAAAAACCTGACCATTTAATCAAGTTTTTACGATTCCTGCTGTAAAACCTTAGCCGGTTGTACTTTCATGGCCCGTTGCGCGGGATACCAGCTCGCCAGCAGGCATAATCCTAAGGAAAACAGGGTTACCCAAACCACCTGATGCCATTGTATATCAATGGGTAAGCCTGGCCCATCGGCCGATAACGCCAGATAAATTCCCAGCAGTTCCAGAATATCGTTGATATACACAACCGCTAAAATGCCCAGCACAGCACCAATCAGTGCGCCTTTAAGGCCGTTAAAGATGCCGTTGAGCATAAATATGGCGCGCACCGTGGCTACCGTCATGCCTTGGGAAAGTAAAATGGCTATGTCACCACTTTTTTCCGACACCACCATCACCAGGGCAGACACAATATTAAATGCCGCCACTGCAATAATCAGCAGCAGCATTAAAAACATCATGTTCTTTTCCATTTTTACCGCATCGAACAACGGCCCCTGGCGCGCACGCCAGTTACTGGTGGAATAACCCGCCTGTTCAAGCTCAGCTACCACCCCCTGATAATTAAACGCATTGTTTAAAAACAGTCGCACATCCGCGGGGCTGTCTTTGGGTTTGCGCAGTAACCGGGTTAAATCGTCCAGCCGTAAATAAATCACTTTGTCGTCAAGCTGTGACCCCAAATTAAACAACGCAGCAATGGTTACCAAACGCTGGCTCGGCATGCGGCCAAATGGCGTATAAACACTGGCACCGGCAGCCATTACCCGTATTTGGTCGCCCACATTCACGCTTAAATCCTGTGCCAGTGCGCGGCTGATGATAGCGCCAAACTTAATCTCTTCAAGGCGCTCAAAATTACCTTCCAGCATGTAGTCGCTCACAATGCTGTGTTTGGCCATTATTGCCGGGTCCACGCCCTGAAATTGCACGCCGCGCAAAGCCTGGCGGGATTGCACCAGGCCTTCTGCTTCCCTGAAGGGGCTGGCGGCCCGCACTTCCGTTAAGGGCAGTTGCAGCACGTCATCAACACTGGCGTTATGCGCTACTACCTGTGGCACAATGCCTAAAATCCGCTGGCGTAGCTGGGCTTCAAAACCGTTCATTACCGAAAGCACAATAATCAGCGACATAAGCCCCAGGGCAATCCCGGCTACCGAGAAGCGGTTAATAAAGGCTACAAAGCTGTTATGTTTGCCTGCGGTGGAGTAACGCAGAGCAATATAGGCGGAAAGCGGATAGGCCATGAAATTTCACCTGTACCTGGGCAGTGAGGGCTTGGTATTCATCCTTCCCTGCACTACGCTTAATTAATACGGTACGTTGTACGTTTTAATGATAAACAAAGACTTAAGCTCGGTGCATAATACGTGTAAGCTACCCTGCACACAAGTCAGCCTGGAGAGTATTGTGGAATCGTTAACCCTGGCAGAAAAACAAGCTCAGTTTAATGAGTTTTTCTTAATCAGCCACGCTATTAAGGTCAATATGCGTCAGCTCGACGAGCACTTTGCCCTGCCAGACAACGAACAACTCGAAGACCACATGCCCTATGCCTTTCGCATAGCAAGCGAGATGGCTTCTATCGAATCCCAGGCGCTGCGCCCGTTGCGTAACCTTAGCGACCACGCATCCGAACTGGTTAATTACCTTAATCATCAGTCACGCAAAATCGATTTGATGATGTCTTACATTTTACACCAACAGGACGATCCGGATTACCGCTTTGAAAGTATCAGGTTCGGCGGCGGTGGCGTGATCATTGAACACCCCACCCCATTGGATGTAGGCACTCAGGCAGAACTTAAACTGTTCGTCTCCGAAGAAGCCGCGGCCATTTTCTGCTACGGCGAAGTTATTACTTGCCAGCAGGAATCGGACGGCTACCATATAGCCTTCATTTTTACCCGGATCCGCGAACAGGATCAGGAACTGTTAGTCAGAGCCAGTTTGCATTTACAAACGCAGCAGCTTCGCAAGCGCAGCCAGAATAAAAACGCTTAATCTGCAAGCCCTAAATAAAAACGCTCTAAAAAAGAATCGTTAAGGAATCATGACAACCACGCTTAATTCTTTGCCACTGCCCAAAACCAAGTCGTCAGCCGGTTTTCAGGACCAACAACAATGGGGGCAGTTACAAGGCAGTAGCCGCGCGCTCGCCGTTGCCCAGGCCAGTCAACAGGCCCGCCGCCCTATCGTGCTGGTCACCGCCGATACGCCTTCGGCGCTCAAACTCGAAAAAGAAATCCGCTATTTTCAGGGCAGTCAGCATAGTGTTCCGGTAACCCTGTTCCCCGACTGGGAAACCTTGCCTTACGATACGTTCTCGCCACATCAAGATATTATTTCCCAGCGTCTGGAAACCCTGTTCCGGTTAACCCAGGAACCCAGCGGCATTTTTATTGTGCCCATCAATACCCTGATGCAGCGTCTGGCCCCGGTGGAATACATTGGCCAGCACTTGTTGCTGTTAAAGCGTGGCCAGCAACTGGATCGCGACCAGTTCCGCCGCCAGTTAGAGCAAGCCGGTTATCTGCATGTCAGCCAGGTAATGAGTCACAGTGAGTTTTCTATTCGCGGCAGTATTATCGATCTTTACCCCATGGGCTCTAAAGATCCCTATCGTATTGATTTGTTCGATGACGAGGTCGACAGTATTCGCCTGTTCGATACCGACACCCAGCGCTCCAGCAATGCGGTGGAAGAGATCCGCATGTTACCGGCCCGGGAATTCCCCACCGATAAAGCCGCGCTCAACCTGTTTCGTCAGCAATTTTTAGAGCGCTTCGACGCCAGTAACAGCGCTGAATCGGTGTTTAATCAAATTACCCGTGGCACCATGCCAAGCGGAGTGGAGTATTATCTGCCGCTGTTTTTCGAGAAAACCGCCACGTTATTTGATTACTTTCATCCCGACACCCTTATTTTGCTGCATGGTGATGTCAGTGATGCCTGCGAATTCTTCTGGGCAGATCTTAACGAGCGCTATGAGCAATACCGCTACAACAAACACCGCCCGTTGCTGGCTCCTATGGAGCTGTTTTTACCGGTAAACGAATTATTTGCCGGACTCAAACAATGGCCTCGGGTCGCGCTGGCTTCACAGCCCCTCGACGAGGCAGCCGGCAAACACAACCTGCATTGCGAAAAGCTCGACGATATCGCCTTAAATCCGCAAAAAAAGCAGCCCGCACAAGCCTTACTAGCCACCCTGTCAGAGGCCAGCGAGCGCGGTGCCAAAGTGCTGTTTTGTGCCGAATCACAGGGCCGCCGGGAAAACCTACTCGGTATATTAAGCAAGTACCAAATTAAGCCCGTAGAGTTTGCCCACTTCGATGATTTTCTTACCAGCCACGAAACCGTAGGTATCTCTATTGGCATGGTGGAACACAGTTTCCGCTGGAGAAATCCCGACGGTGAATTACTGTTTATCACCGAAACCCAGTTACTCGGCCATAAGATCAGTCAGCGGCGGTTGCGAACCGCGCAAAAGCCTACCGACGAAAACGCCATTATTCGAAACCTGGCGGAACTGTCTGTAGGTCAGCCGGTGGTGCATCTCGACCACGGCGTAGGCCGCTATATTGGCCTGCAAACCCTGGATGCCGGTGGCGTCACTACCGAATTTTTAACCATTGAGTACGCCAAACAGGCCAAGTTATATGTACCGGTGGCCTCGCTGCACTTAATTTCACGCTACAGCGGCGGTGAACAGGATTCAGCGCCATTACATAGCTTAGGCTCCGATGCCTGGGAAAAAGCCAAGAAGAGAGCTGCCGAGCGGGTGCGCGACGTCGCCGCAGAACTACTCGATGTGTATGCCAAACGCGCTGCCAAGCCCGGCTTTGCCTACCCCATTACCTGGGAAGAATATCAATCCTTTGCCGACAGCTTTCCATTTGAAGAAACTGCCGATCAGATTCAGGCCATCAACGCGGTTATTCAGGATATGGGCAGCCCGCAGGCTATGGACCGCCTGGTGTGCGGTGACGTAGGCTTTGGTAAAACCGAAGTGGCTATGCGCGCCGCTTTCTTAGCCGCTAATCAGGGTAAACAGGTGGCCATTCTGGTACCCACTACCCTGCTTGCACAGCAACACTTCGAAAACTTTAAAGACCGTTTTGCCAACTGGCCGTTTCGCATTGAGGTGGTATCCCGCTTTGTTAGCGGTAAAGCCACCAAATCGGTGATGGACGGCATCGAAAACGGCACCGTTGATATTGTGGTGGGTACCCATAAACTGCTCAGCGATACGATTCAGTTTAACGATCTTGGCCTTGTCATCATCGACGAAGAACACCGCTTTGGCGTACGCCAGAAAGAGAAGTTTAAAGCCCTGCGCGCCGATGTAGACATTCTTACCCTTACCGCTACGCCAATCCCGCGTACGCTGAATATGGCCATGTCGGGCATGCGTGATTTATCGATTATTGCCACCGCCCCGGCCAAGCGTCTGGCCATCAAAACTTTTGTGCAACAGCGCGATAAAGCGGTAATACGCGAAGCCATCATGCGTGAAATTCTGCGCGGCGGTCAGGTGTACTTCCTGCACAACGAGGTAGAAAGTATTGCCCGCACCGCCGAGGAAATCGCCGAAATCGTGCCGGAAGCTCGCATAGCTGTAGGCCACGGTCAGATGCGTGAGCGTGAGCTGGAGTCGGTAATGAGTGATTTTTATCATCAGCGCTTTAATGTGCTGGTGTGTACCACCATTATCGAAACCGGTATCGACGTGCCCACCGCCAACACTATTATAATGGACCGCGCCGACCACCTTGGCCTGGCCCAGTTACACCAGTTGCGCGGCCGGGTTGGCCGTTCTCACCACCAGGCCTATGCCTATTTGTTAACCCCGCATCCTAAGCGCATGACCCGCGATGCCGCTAAGCGTCTGGAAGCGATTGCCAGCCTGGAAGACTTAGGCGCAGGCTTTGCCCTGGCTACCCACGATCTGGAAATTCGTGGTGCCGGAGAGTTACTCGGCGAAGACCAGTCCGGCCAAATCGCCAGTGTGGGTTATTCACTGTACATGGATATGCTGGAACAAGCGGTCGATGCCCTTAAAGCCGGTAAAGAGCCGTCACTCAGCGATGCTAACCGCCTGCATACCGAAATCGAATTGCGCATCCCGGCGCTGTTGCCGGAAGATTACATTGCCGATGTGAATACCCGGTTGTCTCTGTACAAGCAACTGGCCAGCTGTAAAAACAGCGACGATATCGAAGCCTTCCAGATTGAATGTATCGATCGGTTTGGTCTGCTGCCGGATGCCGCGAAAAACCTTATTGCAGTGGCCGAGCTTAAACTCAAAGCCCGCCGCGTAGGGATTCACAAGGTCGAAATGACCGCCACCGGCGGTACCATCGAATTTAATGAAGACACCCCGGTAGACCCCGGTTTTATTATCCAACTGGTACAAACCCGCAATAAAATGTTTAAGTTTGAAGGCAGTCAAAAACTGCGGATCGTGAAGAAAACCGAGACAGCCCGCGAGCGATTAGCTATGGTGGACGGGCTTATAGAAGAATTTGCCAGGGAGATCAGCCAGGCATGAGGCGTATAATTGGTAGCCTGCTCGCACTCAGTTGTATAACCGCTTATCCGGTACACGCTAACGACGAAGACAAATGGTGGTTCGACATCGAGGTAATGCTGTTCGCCCGCGACACCGCGGTGAGCGATATGGCAGAACGGTTTGAACGTCAACAGGTATTAAGTACACCCAATACCGACTGGGATTTACTCACTGAGTATTACCAGCCAGACATCACCATGGTGTATAACTCATTACCGGTGTGCAACGCCCCCACGTCACCACTGTGGGCAGAAGCCCCCTCTCAGGAAGAAATCCTGCGCGAGTATTATATCGAGCCGGAGCCGGAAGAACCCGCATTAGATGATCAGGCCGGGCTGGTTGAAAACGGCCAAGTCATTAGCGACGAACCGTTTGTGCTGGCAGATGAAGCCGCTCACGGCATACAAGCATCAGAAAATACATTTGGTGAGCCAGAGCCTGAAATTATTCCCCCTGCGCCTGGGGCCATTGCTGCCTACTGGTTATCATTTAATTTAAATGAAGAACAGCTCACGCCGGTAAGCGTAAAGCGCCGCCCGCTCAATTGCGTTACGCCCACAGAGCCAAGCTTAAATCCGCAAAGCTGGCAGTGGCCACAACCGGATCTCTATGTACCGCCGCGTCAGCAAACGCCGCTTTATGTGCACGGTGCCGATTTTAAACGGGCTAACGGCCCGCACCTGCTGCCAACTAACCAGCTCACCCAGGATGATATCTACACCAGCATTCGCTGGCGTAAAGGTATCGAGCGCCTCGCTCATTTTAGCTGGCGTCAGCAGGTTAAATTTGGTCAGGACAAAGCCGAAACCCTGCGGTTATTTGCTGGTCAGAATTTTGCGCAGCAGTTTACCCAAAACGGTGATCTGCGCCCGCAACAATTGACACCCGGCGACGAAGCCAGTAGCGAGCAAAACGCCGAGCTGGCCGAACCGGAAGACACCTTTTTTGCTGAGCTGAATCAGCGCCTTAGTAACCCGCAGCCAATCAGTTTTGCCGGTATGATGGCACCGCCGGAAACCAACGACGACGGCAATACCCAGTCGGATATAAAGCGTTTATCCCCTATCTGGGAGCTTGACGGGTTTATACAGATATACCTTAAATACATCAACCGGGTGCCCTACCTGCACATTAACAGCGAGCTGTTTTATCGACAGCCTGTGCTTTCGGCCACTAGCCTGCCCGGCGCTGCGCCGGCCTACGAACTGGTCTCTATTCCGTTTTCTCAGCAGCGCCGCGTGATCAGTACGCAGTTGCATTATTTTGACCACCCGCTGTTTGGTATGCTGGTACAAATACGCCGTTACGATCGCCCCGCAGCGCCGCAACCCGCCGAGGAACAAGACTAATCATGAAAATCTATACCAAAACCGGCGATCAGGGTGAAACCCAGCTTTACGTCAACAAGCCACAAAAAGTGGCCAAAGACGACGCCATTATCGAATGTTACGGCAGTCTCGACGAACTCAATGCGCAAATAGGTTTGTTAAGTGCTCGTCTGCAGGCTGATGAACTAGGCAGCGACAGCGACTTAGCCATGCTGGCAGCCATTCAGAATGCCCTGTTCAGCGTTGGTTTTGCGGTATCGGCCAGCTCGACCCTGGCCCCGGATGCGGTGGTGGATTTAGAGTCGCATATTGATGTGATGCAAGCCGACCTACCGCCGCAAACCAGCTTTATTCTACCCGGTGGCTGTGTGGCAGCTGCGCAGGCTCATGTTTGTCGTACTGTGTGCCGCCGTGCCGAACGACGCATGATCAGCATGGCCAAACACACTGAAGTCTCTGAACTCGCCCAGCAATACGTTAATCGCTTATCCGACTGGCTGTATGTGTTTGCCCGGTATCTCAACGCCAGAGCCGGTGTAGCAGATGTGCCGGTCAGCCGCTAGGCGTTTATAACCGGGTTACGACCACCACACCAGTAATAACCAGTCCCACCAGAATATTCAGCATGGTGCCCTCGCGCACCATGGTTTGAATGGGGATCCGGCCGCTGCCATATACAATGGCATTGGGCGCCGTGGCTACCGGCATCATAAAAGCACAGCTGGCACTAATAGCGGCAGGCATCATCAGCACAATAGGATCCACGCCTATAGCGGCCGAGGCACTAGCCAGAATCGGCATCAGCAAGGTTGCGGTGGCGGTATTAGAGGTAATTTCGGTGACAAAACTCACCGCCAGGCAGAGTACTAACAAAGTCAGTACAATGGGCAGAGCCGATAGTCCGGTCAGTGCTTCACCAAGTAATAAACTTAAACCCGAAGCGGTAAACGCCTTGGCCATGCAAATGCCGCCGGCAAACAGCAATAACATGCCCCACGGGATCGCCTCAGTAGTTTTCCAGTCCAGCAGTTGATCCGGCTTTTCTTTATCGCCATTGGGAACCAGGAACATCAGCACCACCCCGGCAATGGCAATAGTACTGTCACTCACCAGCGTCATACCCGTCCATACCGACCAGTAAGGGCGGAATATCCAGGCCAGCGCCACAATGCCAAACACGATCAGCACCCGCTTTTCCGCCGGCCGCCAGTCACCGGCCTTTGGTAAATCACAATCCGGCATATCACTTAATTTGCGGGTCAGCCAGAAAGCCATTATCGGAATCGCGATCAGTACTATGGGTACACCGGTCATCATCCAGTTAATAAAACTGAGCTCCGTGCCGGTGGTTTGCTGATAAACACTCATAAAGATAATATTCGGCGGTGTGCCGATGGGGGTCCCCACTCCGCCCAGACTTGCTGAATAAGCGATGCCAAGTAACAAGGCAGCGGCCAGTTTAGGCGAGTTCATCGACGTGATAATGGCCATGGCAATGGGCAGTAACATTAAGGTGGTAGCGGTATTGGATATCCACATGCTCAGCACTGCCGAGGTGAGCATAAAGCCCAGCACCAGGCGCTTGGCACTAGATGCGCCGCATAAGCGCAGCATATACACCGCAATGCGCCGGTGCACGCCCGACTTCTCCAGTGCTTTAGAGAGCATAAAGGCGCCCATCAATAGCAGGATCACATGACTCCCAAGTGCCGATGCCGCCTCTTTGTAATCAATCACGCCAGCCATAGGAAAGGCCACAAACGGGATCAATGAAGTCACCGGAATGGGCAGTGCTTCAGTTACCCATAAAATGGCAATTAACAGCGTTAGCGCGGCCGTCAGGCTGAGTGCCTGCTCAAAGCCATTTGCCGCCAGTACGCCCCACAGTAACGCGCTGACCACAGCGCTGAATACGATAACCTTATTTTTAACTTTCATAGCGTTGCCACACCTCACAGGCTTGCTGGTAGGTTTGTTCTGCCGTTGCTGAGAGCTGCCAGCCGCTCAGCCGGCTCAGGCGATGAGAAGGTTCAAGCGTGTTCGGCAGGCCGTTTAAAATGGCCAGCGCACCGGCTGTATTGTTACACGCCAACACCATATCACAGCCGGCAGCCAGTGCCTGCTCGGCGCGCTCGGGGTATGTACCGGCCACAGCTGCGCCTTCCATAGATAAATCATCGGAAAAAATCACCCCGTCAAAGCCAAGCTTGCCACGCAAAATGGTTTGTAACCAGTAAGGCGAAAACCCGGCGGGCTTATCGTCGATGGCCGCAAATCGCACGTGAGCTGGCATCATGGCATCAATTTTTTGCCGGGCGATGAGGTCTGCAAACGGCACCAAATCCTGCTGCTGGATGGTTTGCCAGTCCCGTTCATCCACCGGGGTATCAATATGTGAGTCAGCCACCACGCTGCCATGGCCGGGAAAGTGTTTACCGGTAGAGGGCATACCTATGGCGTGCATGCCGTCTATCAGGCACCCCGCCAGACGGCTCACAACCTCAGGCTCGGGCGAGAAACCGCGATCGCCAATAACATTGGACACACCGTTAATGTCCAGCACCGGTGCAAAACTAATATCAATGTCCAGCTGTTTAAGCTCGTAAGCCATAATCACGCCGCAGGCATAACTTAATGCGTCGGCGTCATTATCATTATCGGTTAGCTGCAGTATCTGCCCCATGGCGGGTAGCCGGGTAAACCCGGGGCGAAAACGCTGTACCCGGCCGCCTTCATGATCCACAGCGATGATCAGCGGTTTGCCTGCCGCCCCACGAATATCCTGTATCAACGCCCTGAGTTGATCTACCGACTCGTAATTGCGCGTAAACAGGATCACACCACCGGTAAGCGGGTGCGCTAGCATGTCGCGTTCATCTTGCTGTAAACTGAGGCTGCGACAATCGATCATTACTGGTCCCATGCTGACTCCTGGACTCCAATGCATTGTTTTACAATGCTAAACTGCTTAGGACGTGGCGACAAACAAAACGGTAAGCTACACCATCAAACTGCCGCCGAAAGGCTTTAAGCATAAGAAAAAACAGGGAGTATTACACGTGTTAAATTGGTTAAAACGGATCGTACTGGCGGCAATTGGCCTGCTGATCATTGCAGTGATGGCGGTTTACTTTACCCTGCGTCAGTCACTCCCGGCCTTAGACGGTGATCGCATTGTCAGTCAGGTTCAGCAACCCGCCACCTTATCGCGCGACGCCCTCGGCCAGGCAATTATTCAGGCCGATTCACGCAAGGAAGCCATGTATTTACTTGGCTTTGCTCACGGCCAGGACCGTTTCTTCCAGATGGATCTGCAACGTCGGGTTGCCGCCGGTGAGCTGTCTGAGTGGCTGGGTAGCATGGCCCTCGATGTCGATAAAACCGGTCGTTTTCATGAATTCCGTCGCCGCGCCAACACCATCTATGCGCAGCTGCCCCAGGCACAAAAAGACATTCTGCTTGCTTATACCGAAGGGGTTAATCAGGCCGTCGAAGAACAATCTGCCCGTCCCTTCGAATATATTCTGACTAATTTTGAGCAGGCCCCCTGGTCCCCCGAGGACAGTATCCTGGTGATCCTCAGCATGTACCTCGATTTACAAAGTGGTAATGTTAATCGCGACCTTACTCTAACCGAAATTAAGCATCAGTTTGGCCAGCCCATGGTCGACTTTATTTTGCAGCCGAGCCAGTATCAGGCGGCGCTGGATAACAGTCAACTCACCGGCGATATAGAAATTCCATTGCTCAAAATGCGCCCGGCTGCAGTGACAAGCAATACGGCCCAAATGTCCTTTCGCACCGAAATTGGCAGTAACAACTGGATTGTGGGCGGCGCACTCACCGAAACCGGCGACGCGCTGCTGGCCAGTGATATGCATTTAGGCATGCGCGTGCCAATCATCTGGTATCGCGCCCAGCTCAATTATGCGGTGGACCAGTACGACGTGTCGCTGACCGGGGTTACCTTACCCGGCGTACCCGGCGTCATTGTCGGCACCAATGGTCATATCGCCTGGGGCTTCACCAATGCCTATGTGGATACCGCAGACTGGGTGCTGATTGACCGCAGCGAAGTGACAGCCGTGGAAGAAACCATCAGCGTAAAAGGTGAGCCGGAAACCTATAAACGGCTCACCAGCCAGTATGGCCCGGTCCGTCAGTTGGGAACGCGCTTTTACGCCTTAAAATGGACCGCTCAGGAACCCTACGCGGTTAATCTCATGCTTAACCAGTTGGACACCAAACTGTCGGTACTGGAAGCCATTCCGGTGGTCAGAAAGCTCGGTATTCCGGTGCAGAACATTGCCCTTGGCGACACTGCCGGTAACATTGCCTGGATGCCCGCTGGTGCTGTCCCGGGCCGTAAAGTGCCTCATAATACGGCCATTACACCTGAGCAGCTGGACGGTTTATGGAACATCGATGAAATGGACCTGCCGGTAGAAATGAATCCATCATTACATCGTATCTGGACCGCCAATTCGCGAGTCATTGGCACGGACGACCTCGCCCGTTTTGGCGATGGTGGCTATGCCCTTGGCGCACGAGCTCAACAGATCCGCGACCGCCTGTTCGATTACGAACAATTTGACGAGCAACGTTTCTACCAGATCCAGCTCGATAATGAAGCGCGTTTTCTGCAGCCATGGCATGCCCTGCTCCGCCAGTTGTTAAAGCGTAATTCCGGTTACTTTGCGGCCGATATCGAAGCGCTTGATAACTGGCAAAACTGCGCCTGTGCTGAGTCGGTAGGCTACACCCTGGTGAAGCACTTTCGTCGTCAGGTAATTAACACCACGTTTGCACCGGTTAGCGAAGCCCTTAAACCCAAACATCTGAGTCTGCGGTATGTTTCCAGTAACCTCGAACCGGCTATCTGGCAGCTTATTCGCAGTGAAAACACCCAGTGGTTACCAGAAGGCCAGAACGACTGGCAAAGTTATATGCTGAGTCAGTATGAACAGGCGCGCCAACAGTTGCTGGACAAACACGGCGCTTCTGAGGACTTATCGACCCTGGCCTGGGGTAAAGTTAATAAACAAGCTATTACCCATCCCTTTGCCGGGCAGATCCCGGTATTTGGCAAGGCGTTAAACATGCCGGAAATTCCCGGCTACGGCGATACCTTTATGCCAGCGGTGCAGGCCCGTAGTTTCGGTGCTTCCCAGCGTTTGTTTGTGCGCCCCGGACAGCTCGATAAAGCGGTGTTAACCATTCCGGGCGGGCAGTCCGGTCATCCGCTCTCGGCATTTTACAAAGCCGGATTTGATGACTATGCTAAGCATCGCATGACCCCACTGTTGCCAGGTAAGCCTTTGCATACGCTCACTTTTATGCCAGAGTAAATAGCTAACCAGTAATTTGAGAAAGGCCACAATGACCCCTGCAATTAAACTGCTCGAGCGAGGTAAACATGCTCACCAGGTGCTCAGGTATGAGCATGATAAACAGGCCGAGTCCTTCGGCCTGGAAGCGGTTGAAAAACTCTCCCTGGAGGCGCCCACCGTATTTAAAACCCTGGTGGCCGAACTTGATACAGGTAAGCTTGTGGTTGCTATTGTGCCGGTTACCCATCAGTTAAACCTCAAACAACTGGCCAAAGCTGCCGGGGCCAAAAAAGCGCAAATGGCGCCACCGGCAAAAGTGGAAAGCACTACCGGCTACGTGCTTGGTGGTGTCAGTCCGTTGGGCCAGAAGAAAGCCTTACCCACGTTTATCGACGAAAGCGCAACTCAGTTCGAACTGATTTACTGCAGTGCCGGCAAACGCGGGCTGGAAATCGAACTCGCCCCGCAATTACTTGCCAGTCTGACCCGCGCCACCTTTGCGCCGCTCGCTGCGTAGTTTAGAAAGTCTTCCTATGAAGTGCCCGCGAACGCAAAGTGATCTCTCGCGCATTAACGTGGGTTAATACCAACCCGCATAGAAGTTTGCCCACTCAGCAATACTGTCAGGCTTTCTGGCTAGGCTTGGTTGCACAGGTTTGGTGGTTCCAAATCAAGCAAGCGTAACAACGCCAGAATGCCTGCCAGCTCGCCCTTAGGGAATTGCCCAAAGGGAGTGGCCAAAACGACTTACATCTGTGTTGCGCCCTCTGGACATAGAATAACTATGCCGCAGAG
>MDTF01014637.1_pt1 | contig 20944 bp, 21 predicted proteins | sample 811191 | NCBI WGS metagenome assembly MDTF01 (sample SAMN05326649, study PRJNA326480) | marine metagenome | isolation source: seawater | place: Southern Ocean | collected 2011
CAATTAATGCAACTTTTGGATCAAAAAGAAAGATACTGATACTCATAAACATAACAAGTACAAAATTTCCATTCATGTGAGCTAGAGGCAGCAATATACTACTTGTTACTCTTGAACATTCGCTTGCAATTTGTTTTGTTAAATACGCACTGCTAACAGATGCATGAAATAACCAATCCTTCTTTAAGTAATGTATATATAATCTATCAGCTAATTCCACACCAAGCTTGTTGGCGTACAACGATAACCTCCATGTGGTGTAGGTAGAGATTACTGTTCCAATAAATAACATGATAAGCACACCAATACCAAGAACAAATACAAAGCTCGATTCTGAAGTCAGTCCACTTACTCTATAAATTTGAGCAAAAATTGTATCTTCTTGGAGTTGACTCATATCTGCAACCAAGGCCATGAAGGGAACAATAGATGCAACACCAACTATCTGTGTTACTGTCATCATTATGATCAAAACTTGAAGGACATAGAATTGCCTTCGTTGACTAGGGGTAAGTAAACTAAAGAGATCTTTTATAATTTTAAACATTTGTAGATTTCATTTTTTAAATAACTATATTAATAATTGTCCAATGCTTAATAGAATTTTTACTCACATGTATTTCATAGACAAAAACGTAATTTATCATTTCCATTAATTTCATCTGATTTAATCCATGAAATTTTATCTTCAACTATTACTTTTTTTAAACTAATCTTTTGCCAACCTTCAAATCCCATTTGTCGGATCATCATTATAGCTGGTATATTGTCACTAAAGACAGAGCCTTCGATTATTTTCACACTTGTATTTAGAAAAATCCAGTCAATTAACGCAATGCCTTCATTATAAAATAACTTCGCCTCACCTCCAGATTCGCCACATATAGCATTATCAAGTAGTACAGTGTTTTTTTGTTAGATTTTTAAAACCGAAATGTCCCACATATTTATTCTCTATCTCTACTAGAAATAATATAAATTCGTGTATATATTGCTAGTGTGCAAGAAACTTGCCAATCGCATTAGGTATTACTATTGTCTGCTCACACGAACAGATGGTTACTCCCCCTGAATCGCAGACAATGGTTCCACTGACAATGCCACGTTTAATATTTTTTATGCGAGCGTGGATTTTCAGTTCCATCTCAGGGAACGCTCCCCCCATAAATCTAGAGTTAGAGATTTTGCTTAATAGAACTCCTGCTTTTGAATCATCAACATAATCATCCATAGAAGTTATAGCTATAACCATAGTTTGCGACATTGCTTCCAATAATAAAGTTCCTGGCATTACAGGAAAATCAGGATAATGACAACCAAAGAACCATCGATCTTTTGTGAGAGATAGGCTTGTTGTGCACTCTTCTCCAGGTTTGAGATTTAGCACATGATCAACTAGTAATAAAGGATACTTATGCTTTAAATACTTCTCTACATTAACATCTTTTGGGCGATCTTCAAAAAAGCTTGATTGATTAATATTTAAATAGCCTGCGATCGTATCATCAATTATGTTACGAGCACTCTTAACCTCTTTAATAAGGCCTGCGATCTCACCAGCGTGCATAGCACCTGCATCCACATCTGATTCTACCGCGAGCTTAAGCCTACCACGGGCTAGCTCGTAGAGTTTGTCATCTTTAATTTCGTTCAATTCCATTGATAGATAATCAGATGCAAATTTATTCTTTATAACTCGCGTAGGCCGATTAATCCTTTTTGAAATTACCATAGAGTCAGTGTCTCTTGCTTTTAATATTCTCTTTTTATATTCATCACTGATATTAGATTCTTCGCAAGCCAGAAAACGAGTTCCCATTTGAATGCCAGTAGCCCCAAGAGAAAATGCAGCGCTCATTCCCCGTCCATCTGCTATTCCACCAGCAGCGATCACTGGTATATTTACCGCATCTACAACTTGTGGCAATAGTGCGAAAAGTGATAACCTTCCTATACTCCCACCAGACTCCTGTCCCTCACAAATTAGCATTTTTGCTCCAACCCGTTCAGCAAATTTTGCCTCTGCAACACTCCCAACTAAAGGAATTATTGTTATATCTTCCCCAAATTTAGGGATTAACTTGAGATAGGTATTGGCTCCTCCCATGGTAAAAAACTTTATACCTTTTTTTACTGCAATTTCTATAATCTCTAAGGCATTTTCATCATTCAGAGCAACATTCAATCCCACTGGTTTTGTGGAATTTTTTTTAACGTATATTAGTTGCTCTAGGACCCAGTCTATTTCTCTACCTGCACAGCCTATTATTCCTAAACCTCCAGCATTGCTGACTGAGCAGGCGAGCTTAGCAGTTGATGACCAAGCCATGCCCCCTTGAATAATGGGGTATTGTATTGTTAATAACCGAGTGACTGGATTTTTATGAAACATAGTTTTTTTCTTGGTATTATAAAGGCAGGATAGGTGTTAATCCAATATTAATATGATTGGCTATTAAATGTCTATTTATTAATATTTTTATTATGCTCAAAATCATACTTAGAAATTGAGTAATTAAAACAATATTTATCGAGAGCGCTAATCTCTCCTTCGTTACCAATTAACCATTTAGTTTCATCATTGACAATAATTTTTTTTAAAGGGTGGCGTGTTCTATTGGTAAAACCTATTCTAGTTGTAAGCATTATAGATGGAACATTCTCTGACATAACTTCAGCTCTTACTTTGGTGACATTTGCTTTTGAGAAGAGCCATTCTACGATGGCCTTCCCAGAATTAACTAACAATTTAGGATCTCCACCCTCTTCACCCCGCATCGCATTATCTAGCAAGACATCGTCTGTAGTTAGCTCTTTGAATCCATAATGTCCTATAATTTGATTTTGACTATAAATAAGAAAAAGCATTTGGCCTTTTTCTTTTAGTAAAATATTTTTTATCCAGGCTCGAGTTCTATCAGGAGTTGCCTCAAACTGAGTCAGAAAATTTTCCATACTTAGATTTCTCCACGCTGTGATCTTTTCAATTATCTCATTGCACTCTAAATGTCTAGTCGTGATCGGTTTAAGCAATCCTACAATATCTGATTTCTCATCTAAGATGTTTATTTCTAACTCCATATCATCAATAAGAATTTTATCTATCTGTTTTTGAATGTCATTCATATTTTATGTCTCAATTCTCTGTTTAAAATCTGCTCTTCGGTCAAGAAGCATAATATTTTCAGTTAAATTATATATCTAGAAGGTCCTGAAAGTTTATTTTAAATCCTAATAGAAATAGCTCTTGATAATTAGGGCTTAACCAAAAATTATTATTGACTGATACTTTATTTAAGATTTCATTTCTCATTATTTATTACACTTTGTATTACTTTATAAACATCTTTAGGATTGTCTAACATAGGGAAATGACCGGAGTTCTTAATAATTTTAAGTGGTATATTGTATTTTTTAATAGTATTTATGCATGATTCCGAAAGGTTACTCTTTTCTCCTCTAATAAATGTTATGTTGTTATGGTGACTCATTAAACTGGTTTTGATTTCCATATTCTTTAATCTTTCTACAAAAATTTTAGAATAAATTTTTATTGCACCTTCATTCATACATGCAAAACCAGTACTCCATAAATCAATATCAGACTTAGTATGTTTCTCTATTAATTGGAGCTTTAAAGCAACCCTTCCACCTATTCTAAATTTTTTTACCCAGTTTTCAAACATAAAGTCATCAAGAAAAGCCTGAGACTGGGTCCATTTTGCATCATCTAGATCAATAATGCCTTCAACAATAATTATCCTGTCATTTTTTTTAATTTTTTTTATAATTTCAGGTAAAAATGATGCTGCAAATGAATGCAGCACGTAAATTATACAATCTGATTTTGGTAAATTTGTATAGAGTTTTGAGACAGTGCTTTCCCAATCAAAATTTTGTGACCTCGATTCTCCATGACCAGGTATCTCAAAATTAACTACATTCACATCATTTAGATATGGTAGTAAAGGATACCAATGATACTTTGATGCAGCTAGGCCATGAACTAGTGCAACAGTAACCATTTAAGAAATATCACTTCTATATATTAAATCTCCTTTATGTTTAAGCTTATTAACCTTCTTCCCAATTACATCCTTATAACTATCAACACTTATTCCTGTACCTGGTCTTTTAAACTCTATTTTATCTTCAGTAATAAGATCATCTGGCTGCATATCTGTTTTACAAACAACACTTCGTCTCATCTTGAGAGCCATTTCCGCTTCCTCGGAAGTCAATGAGCGATGCTCGTCTCCCATAGACTGATGTGCTATTAAACAAGAATCAACCATTTTTTTGAATTCATCAGGTTCGGCTGCCATTCCATTATCCATTCCTATTTGAGACTTGTCTAAGGTAAAATGCTTTTCAATTACACAAGCGCCAAGAGCAATTGAAGCAGTTGGAACACTTAAACCCAAACTATGATCAGAAAATCCAATAACACAATCCTCAAAATATTTTTTTAAAGTAATAATATTCTTAAGATTTATAATTTTAGGATTTGATGGATATATCGAAGTACAATGCAATATAACCAAGTCTTTAACAGCTTGATCTTTTAGAAAATGCACAGCTAATTGAATCTCCTCAAATGTCCCCATGCCAGTAGATAATATTAAAGGCACTTCTAGACTTGCAAGTTGTTTCAAAAACACATGGTTATTGAGCTCCATTGAGGCAATTTTCACAAAAGGTACCTCGCATTTTTCAACAAGAAATTTTGCCTCTTCAAAACTATATGGAGTTGATGAAAAATCAATTTGATTTGATTTAGCATAACTTGCAAGTTCAGCAAGCTCTTCATTTGTGAGCGAGAATTTCTTTACAAATCTTTTCGCAATAGGATTTTCTTTGTAATATTCATCAGAATATAATGTGTTTGCACTCCAAGACTGAAATTTTACGCAATCTGCACCAGATTGCTTTGCAGCAAGAATCATATCCTTTGCTTTTGATATATCACCAAAATGGCTTGTGTTCATTTCTGCGATGAAATAAGGTCGAGCTATATCTGAGATTTCTCTTCCATTTGCTAAGTTAACCATTCTATTTATCTCCTATTGATCAATTAAATCAATGATCATTTCTTGCTTAAGTATCTCACGATCAATAAAAGGTGCTTGATCTTCTAAAGGTCGCCTCACAAATCGCTTGTTCTCTGAACTTTTAGCATGTCCCAATTCAATATAACTCTGGTCATTTCGAGAAGAAATTTCACACAAAACAGAGGAGGTAGTCATAAAAATCTCTGATAATGTCTTGTCCAATTCATCAATTTTATTTATTTTAAAGTATTTAAGACCAAAACATTTTGCTACTTCTGAAAAATTTGGAACCGTAACACCGTTTGAAGGGTCAGTACCTATTGTCCTAGTTCTAAACAAATCTTTTTGTCTTCGTCTAATAATTGAATAAACATTGTTATTTATAACAAGAATTTTAATAGGAAGATTGTGAGCTCGAATAGTCTCTAACTCCTGCAAGTTCATCATTATTGAGCCATCTCCAATAATAGGAATAACTAGTTTATCTGGTTGCGATACTTGAGCGCCAATACTAGCTGGAAGTGCGAAACCCATAGCTCCTTGGGATGCAGAATGTATGCAGTTTACATTATCAGAAAATGGCATATTTGAAGGAATAATTACCTCATTTAATCCTGAATCTGTCAAAATAGTTGAATTATTAGGCACTAATCTACCCAAAGTATCTGCAAGATCATATAGATCAATCACATCTTTAGACTTAAAACTATCCTCAACCACAGAAAATCTAACTTTCCAGTGCAGACACTTTTCTAACCAAGACTGATATTTAGGTTCAATATTAATTTCCTTTAAATTCTTCATCCAAGAACTTAAATCAGCTTCTATTAAAAGATCGATTTCTATGCCTTCTTTTGAGTGCTCCTTTGGATCTATATCAACTACTATTTTTTGAGCCTCTCGTCCAAATTTGCAAAATTCAGGGCCAGTTGTAAGCGCCGTTAGTCTTGAGCCAAGAACAAGAATTAAGTCTGAATTTTGAACAGCTAAGTTCCCTGCTCTTGAACAACCCATTGCTCCGACTGAACCAATAGAATTTTTATTTTTTAATCCATAAGTGTCTGTTGCAGATGTAGCAAATGTTACAGGAATTCCAAAACGCTCGCTAAATTCTTTAAGCATGGATGCAGTGTTAGAATGTGCAATACCCTTTCCAATAAGTATCACAGGCCTTTTTGCAACTTCAAAAGCAGCTTTAATTTGTTCCATACTTTCATCTTCAACAATAATTTTATTTTCGATGGAGTCGTTATCCATCAATTTTATTGACTTTTCATCCACTTCAATTAGAGCACTTTGAAGATCAAGCGGTATATCTATGAATACTGGTCCCTTGCGACCACTTTTTGCTGTTGATATAGCCTCCTCCATAATTCTAATTATGTCATCAGCTTTTTCTAGCATTTGAGCATATTTAGTAATTGGCTTAACTAGCTCTATTATGTCTGCTTCTTGCTGCCCGTAAGTTCGGATACCAATACCAGTATGTCGTGTTGTTTCTCTTAAAAAATTCTGGCCAGAAATAACAACCAAAGGGATACCATCTTGCCATGCACATAGCACACCCGTTACTGTATTGGTAGCCGCACATCCAGTAGAAACTAGGCATACTCCTATGTTATTACTTTGTTCAGCAAGTGCTATCGCAGCATACGCACATGCTTGTTCATGATGCATTGATATAGCCTCAACTCCAGTAGACTTTGCAACAGCATCATTGAGGAAAAGTGCGCCTCGACCTGTAACTTGAAAGATAGTTTTAACTCTCTCTTTTTCCAATCTGTCTATAATATAATCGCAAACTCTAATTTTCATTTTTATGATTCCAAATTTAATATTAATGTCTATTTAGCGTTTGGAAAAAATTTGTTAAAAACATCTGGGACAATTACAGTAAAATCAGCAGTAACAGCTAACTCTTCACCAACATAACCCTTAGCATCTCCCTTAGCTAAGCCTCTTTTAAATGACTTAAGATTAGCAATAGAACGCAGAGTATCACCAGGTACAATCTTTCTTTTGAATTTTATATTATCTATATTAGTAAAATTAGTTTTCATGCCTGAATATTCAGGCAGTGAAAGAAAGGTGAGGATAAATGCTTGAACCAATGCTTCAACTTGCACAAAACCAGGCACATTTGGTTCATCGTCAAAGTGACCTGGGAAAAACCACTCATTATAAGTAAAGTTTTTAATACCAACTGCGCTTTTTCCAGGTTTTAGATCTACCACCTTATCAATTAAGAGTACAGGATACCTATTACGTTGGTGTTTGATAATGTCAATTATACCTAGCTCGGTTACATTTGAGCTAGTTTGATCATCACCCATCGAGATCAACTCCATATTTTTTCACGACCTCTTTACCAAATTTATAACTTGAAAATTCAATAATGTCGTCGATTTCCATTTCTATTTCTAAAGATTCTTCTAAAGTTGCCATTAGTGCCATATGCCCAACACTGTCCCAAGCTTGTATAGACTGATATTCTAATTCGTCCAAATTCTCTAATTCTATCTCAAATGTCTCACAAAAAGCATCATTGTATTTTTTTATATTACTCATAGTTTTAATTTCCTTATTTGACTTCGATTATTCGCGAAAGCGTTCTTATAATATCATATCCATCCCAAATTAAATCAAGGTTTAATCCACTTCCTACTGGCACAATTCTATCAATGCCTTCAACAGATGCATCAATAAAATTTTCTGCAAGCTCGACTGCGTCAATTCCAAAATAAGTAATTGTTTGATATCGATTTGAAATCTTCAAAGCTAGTTCTTTATTTGAAATATTATTGATTTCTGAAAAATATCCATACCCAACACGGTAATCTTCAAAATTTGTATCCTTTTGTATATCTGACCGATAAATAGCATCACTGATTTTGCTATTAAATTTAAAATTATCAAACTGGATTGCTAGGCTTCCCATTTTTGCATATCTGTTAATATAGTCAGTATCTTCCATATGTCCTTTATCTTGAACTAAGGAATTCATCTCGTTCCAAAACTTGTCTCTTGCATCTGAAATTTGCTTATTTGAGCCTAGCCAATTTATCAAATGTGAAGATGAGCATGCAAACTGATTGAACAGAAAATTATCATTATAGAAATCTTCGCAAAGTTTTTTTAAGTCACTTTTATCTAATAATAAAATTTCTTTCGCTGCAAAAATTGAAATAGAGTATCTGTCTGCAAAACAAATATCTACATTTCTTGAATTAGTAGGTATAGATTTAAAATAGCTTATTGTTTGGTCACCACCCCATATGAGGCGACAATCGGATTGACTAGATAAATAATGATTAATATTATCGTTTCTATCATAACGTAAAAATGAATTTTGAGATTTGAGGATTGAGTATTTTGCCTTATTTAATTGTTCATCGATATGGCTAAGTATAATTTGCGTTTGCAAGTACTTTGTATCTGGTACGCGAACTAAATTTGCATTTCCAGAAAGAAGACCAAATGCAAATGAAAATGCAAAATTAACAGGTACGTTTGAAGGGGCAATATGTAATGCAAGCCCACGTCCAATTGTAAATGGATGGAGTATTATTTCTTTTTTCTTTTTATTCAAGTTTGCAGGTCTCAACCAAAAGGCAAAACTAATTACATCTGGGTATTTTCTGGCTTCTATATCCGCCATAAGTGCCTTAGATACATCACCTAAAAATTCTAATATTAAATCAGAAAAAGGTCTAAAAGGAGCTTTAACAATGTTCTCAGGCAAACAACCTGCATAAACCTTTACATCATCTTTTGAGATATCATTCAACTGCATCACTACACCCTCTAACTTCAGCTGCTTCTAGCCTACCGTTAATTGAAAAATATTTTCCTTTTCTCCCACATTTGCAATTGTCTTCTCCATGAACTACACCAAGATCATCGGTAAGAAGTGAGTGTCCCGGATAACTTCTTGGGATACAGGATAATACCTGAACAACGCCTTCGGTTCCATTAGGAACTTCTCGCAAAGTCTTTGGACAGCGCATAATCACTTCTGAAAATATGGATGGATGCAAATTGCCATGCTCACATTCAAAATATAAAGATCCTGTTTGCTCAACTAGCCCGTAGTAATTAACGACCTTAGTGTTTCCTAGCATAACTTTTGCTGACGATTTGAACAATTCTGAACTAACCTCTTCATCTACAAGTTTTTTCCAACCACCTCCATGCAATAAAATACTGTCTGAATCCTTAACCTCAATCGAAGACATCATCTTATTTTTAAGAAAATGCTTCCAAACCATAAATGTAAAGCCAAATATAAATACTTTGCTACCTTTATGTCTATCAAAAAATAAATTAACCTCATCAAAATTTAAACTATTATCTTCATTTAAAGCAAAAGTGACATCTTTACCATAAAGTGAAAAGCCTATAATGCCTGCACCACGTGCAGAAAAACTTTGTCTATTTTTTACAATACCTGGATTGTCAATTATTAACATTGGTAAGCGCTTAGGTCCTGTTAGATCTCGCATCAGTCGAGTTAATATAGTTGACTGGAGCTTTGCTGTCTCTTGATCTAGATAGATTTTAGAAACCGCTTGTCCGCTCGTTCCTGAAGAAGTCATTGTCTTAAATACTTTGTCTTTATTTACGCTCAGTAATTCAAATTCTTTAAAAGCTCTCACAGATAAAAAAGGAATATCTTCAATAAATTTTTTTGGTTTTGATTCTGACTTTACTAATTTGTTAACAAAACTTGCATATTTTTCACAATTTTTAAAATGGTGATGAGTTAAATTATTTAATTCATTTAGCAATAATTTTGATTTCTTTTTTTGTGGTACATCATAGACTGGAAGGTTTAGATAATCATTTATGAAATTACTATTTTTCATAAAAGTGCATCCATTTTTTTATCATTTTCTTGATAGGCAACTTTACCTGATGTTTTTCGTTCTATCTTATCTATTGCAAAAATTTTAATTGCTCTTTTTTGAATATTGAGTTTTTCCATTAATATTCGTAACAAATTAATTATATTTTCTGAAGAAATATTAGTACATCCAATCTTTATAAATGAATCGTTTCCAGTACAAACATTTTCGTAACCAAGATCACTTACAATGCTTTGAACATCATCAAGATTAATTCTTTTACCTACAATTTTAACAAATCTACTCTTTCTTCCAACAATATAAAATCTACCTTTATTATCAAAATACGCCAAATCACCTGTTTTCAATAATCCTTTAAATTCATTTGGTTTTGAGAAATCTTCGTATGTATATGAATAACCTAAAGCAATATTTTTTCCAGATACATTTAGCTCTCCTATCTGATTAGGTATAGAGATCTCGATATTTTTTTCATCTGTCAAAAATAAATTACAATTCTCTATTCCCTTACCAATGCTTTCAATAGATTCAAGTAAATCTGGCATTTTAATAAAAGATATCCTTGGAGATGCTTCTGTTTGCCCATACATAACATAAAATGATATATTCTTATCAATACAGCAATCAATAAAATATTTCTTATCTTCTTGATTTAAGTGGCCCCCTGCTTGAGTCAAAGTTTTAAGACTAGACAAATTCTTTTTATGAAATTTTAAGCGCCTCAACATTTCATAGTGGAATGGAACACCGTTAAGTGTTGTGATCTTGTTATCATCAAGTAATTTCCAGAAATCTTTTTCAAAAAATGATGTTTCGGTAACAACAATTGAGCTCCCCTTTGATAAATGAGTATGTAAAACAGATGCGCCATATGAGTAGTTAGGTGGCAGAGTTGTTATAACCTTATCCTGTTCTTTTATTTGGAGATAAGAAGAGATTATGTCTGTATTACTAATTATATTTTCATGGGACACACGAACATATTTAGCGCTGCCGGTGCTACCAGATGTAGGAAGTAACAAAGCTAGCTCATCATTAATAGGATAGCTTGTAGAACCAGAATTTATCATTCTTACTGAGAACTTTGTTATAGAGTCGTGCGTAAAGCAATCAGCTGAGTGATTTTTCTCAAACATAGGGATCAACTCTGCAGCAGGCTGGTAGGCTTTCAAAAGTTTTAGGTATTCACTCTCAGCAATATCTGCACTGGTTAACAAGGGTATAGCACCGCTGGCAAGGAGCGCAAAATATAGAGCTAAGCATTCAGCATCATTGGTTAATTTGCATATGATTAACTTGCGATCGAGCGCTTGAAAAAATTTTGAGCTAGAAAAGGTTTGAATATCTGAATATTTAAATCGCACTCCTGATTCATCTAAAAGAACTTCATTGTCTAAAAATTTTGTAAATGCTCCTGCAAAGTACGTTTTTACACTAAGCATAACGTTTAATCAGCCCTTCAATGACACTAGTAACCATTTCAATCTCTAAATCAGTAATATCATGATAACTTGGCAAGTTAATAGCACGAGTGGGAATGTCATATGCATAGAGGTTCTCAGGTTGTGCCTCAAACATAGGAAGATATGAAAGTGGCCAAAAGAACACTCTGGCATCAATGCTGGCTAGTTTAAACTCATTTAGCAATAACTCTCGTGTAATCTGAGTTTGACTAGAAAAAACTACTGTAGGCATCCAGCAACCTATGGTACAACCTGGCTGCTCAATATTCATTTCTAAAAAATCATACTTATCGCAAAAATTTTTATATTTATTAAAAATATATCTTTTCTTCTTGATTAGCTCATCTACTCGGGTTATCTGAGCACAGCCTATAGCCGCTTGAATATTTGACATCTTAAACTTAAAACCCAATGTATCTGCCCAAAATTGTTTTGTTTGTCCGCGTGCGCGCCCATGGTTACTTAAGGTAAGGACGCGTTCGAATAGTTTTTCATCGTCCGTTAGAAACATTCCCCCTTCACCAGTCGTAATAGTTTTAGTCCCATGAAAAGAAAAGGCTGAAAAAGCTCCCATTGAACCGGCACGTTTTCCTTTATAAATAGACCCGACCGCTTCTGCGGCATCTTCAATAATTGCAATGTTGTGTCTTTTTCCAATTTCTAACAATGCATCCATGTCACATAAATTTCCATACAAATGAGTGGCAATAATTGCTTTTGTATTTTTCGTTATAGCCGCTTCAGCCTTGTCTGGGTCAATACACCAGGTGTCTTTGAGAATATCAACAAGAACCGGCTTGGCTCCAAGATGAACAACAGGTGATGCGGTTGCGATCCAATTTGTATCAGCCATGATAACCTCATCTGATGGGCCAATACCAAGAGCAGACATACCCATCTGAAGAGCCCCAGTACAACTTGAGGTTGCGATAGCATATTTTACTGAAAGATGGTCTTTAAATAAATTTTCAAATTTATTTATATATTTATAACATTCATCACCCCATCCATTCTTTGCAGCATCAGATGCATAGCTAATTTCTAGATCAGTAATTGATGGTTTTGAATATGTAATTTTATTATTTGCCATGATTTATACTTTGGAATAAGTGATATTTAGTTTTTTGTCCAGGTAAGGCCTTTTGCTGAAGCGCTTTCTATATATTCTTGTAAATCAAACTTTGTTAAAATTTTTTGCTCTTCATAGAATGCTTTGTACCATTTTACAGTTTTTTCAAAAGTAGTTTGATTATCCCATACAGCCTGCCATTTTAGAATCGTATGAGCTTTAGAGCAGTCAAGTTTGAGCAGACTTGCTTCATGTAGTTGATTTAGATCTTCATCAATTTTGTAATCTATTTTATCCCAATAATTTTTTACATTTTCAACTACTTCCTCTACAGATATACTGCCCTCATCTGATGGTCCAAAATTCCAAGCCCCTCCAAACTCTACTTTTTCCTCAAGGAGTTTTTGACCAATTTGAAGGTATCCACTCAGTGGCTCCAGAACATGCTGCCAAGGTCTTGTAGCTTTTGGATTTCTGATATTAACTTTTTTATTTTGTGAAACTGAAACCATTATGTCTGGAATAAGCCTGTCCCTTGCCCAGTCTCCGCCCGCTATTACGTTTCCAGATCGGCAAGATGCAAGCAGTGTGTTGTGTGACTTTTTATAGTCTTTGATATTAAAATAAGAATTTCTATAAGAGTTAGCTAATAAGTCAGCGCATCCTTTTGATGAGCTATAGGGATCATACCCGCCCAATGGATCATTTTCTCTATATCCCCATATCCATTCTTGGTTTTCATATGCTTTATCACTTGTAATATTTACTATAGCTTTCACATCATATTTTCTAGATGCTTCTAATACTTTCAGAGTTCCTATTACATTTGTTTCGTAAGTATCTATTGGATTCTCATACGAAAGTCGAACAAGAGGTTGAGCTGCAAGATGAAAAACTATATCAGGCTTATACTCTTCAAATGTCTTGTCTAATTTGTCTTGATCTCTTATATCTCCTATTACAGAAACTATGTCAAAATTCAAAAGCTCTATATGGCTTGGATCTGTGGGTGCTTCCAAAGAATATCCAACTACTTTCGCGCCCATTTGAATTAGCCAGCAAGCAAGCCAAGAACCTTTAAATCCTGTATGTCCTGTGATCAGTACCACTTTATCTTTATAAATACCACTAAACAAATTTTGCATTACCAAATCTTCCAAGGAGCCTTACCTTCATCCCACAATTGGTTTAGTGCTGTTTTGTCTCGCAATGTATCCATGCAGTGCCAGAAGCCATTATGTACAAATGCGCTTAATTCTCCTTTTTTTGCAAGTGTTTGTAGTGGGAGTTGTTCAAATACAGTAGTATCAGATTCTATTAAATCTAAAACTTTCGATTCACAGACCATAAAGCCCCCATTTATCCAACTTCCATCGCCTGCAGGCTTTTCTACAAACTCATTTACTAAATTTGAGTTTATATCCAAAGCACCGAACCTGCCAGCAGGTTGAATTGCTGTCATGGTTGCTTGAGTATTTTGTGCTTTATGAAAATCTACCAACTCTTTTATATTAACATCACAAATACCGTCACCATAGGTGAGCATAAAAGGATTATCTCCAATAAATTTCTTAGCACGTTTTATTCTGCCACCCGTCATGCTATTTAAGCCCGTATCAAGAAGAGTTACTTTCCATGGCTCGCTTGAATTATTATGAACTTCCATTTTTCCATCTGACATATCGAATGTAATATCACTTTGGTGTAAATAATAGTTAGCGAAATATTCTTTAATATAATAGCCTTTGTAACCCAGAAGTATTACGAAATCATTAAAGCCGTAATGAGAATATAATTTCATAATATGCCATAAAATAGGCTTTCCACCTATCTCAATCATTGGCTTTGGTTTTATATCTGTTTCTTCACTAAGTCTAGTCCCATAACCGCCTGCTAATAATAATACTTTCATAATGTCTGGCTCTCATTTAAGTGTATCAAGTATTCTTTCTCAAAAATTATCAAATGTTTTACATGCAGTGATAGATGAATATTCAATGTAGCAAAATAATTAATGAAATGGAATTACTTGCCAATAGTAAAATTTCTATCTAACTCTGTTATGCGATCTTCTAATAAATCCCAACCACGATCTTTTTCAGATACCACATTAGGCTCTATTGGCCATTTAATACCCAACAATGGGTCATCAAAACGTATGCCTGATTCATAATCGATAGCATAAACAGATGAAATTGCATACACGGCAGTAGAATTAGGTTCTAAGGTAATAAAAGCATGCCCAAATCCTTCAGGGACAATCATGCTTTTACCATTTTCAGGAGTAAGTACCTCACCAAACCACTGGAATCTTGTTGGTGAATCTGGCCTTAAGTCTACGCCAACATCCCATATTGAGCCTGAAGTACAAGCAACAACTTTAGCCTCTGAAAAAGGTGGGTATTGAAAATGAACTCCGCGCAATGTTCCAGCTTCAACTGAGGTAGAGGTGTTAACATGAACTATATTTGTTGGTCTTCCTGCCTTAGCAATATCATCTTCTCCAAATAATCGAGAAAAAGAACCACGCTCATCTTTTCTTATTGGTCTGTGCAGGACATATAAATCCTCAATAGGAGTTTCTTCAAGCTTCATAATATATCCTTATTAATTTAATTTCTTCATTGAAGGCTGTGCCACCCATATATTGGCATTAGGTGCTAAAGTCTTTATTTTTTTACTAAGCTCTTCAGCAATATTCCATGGCAGTATTAGAACATCTGTTGGGTTCTCAGAATTTAAATGCTCGGGCGCTAAAACGGGAACTTGAGATCCAGGAAGAAATTTTCCTTGTTTTTCATGACTAGCATCAACAACATATTTAAGAGTTTTTGAGGCCTCTCCCACAGCATTTAAGAAAGTATTTCCTTTATGCGCAGCACCATAACCAACCGCAATGTGACCTAATTTTTCTCTTTTTAATAGCCATGCACGCAAGCCATCGATTGCATTTCGAGAACTAATCGCAAATTCCTCCCACTTATCATCATCAAATAAACCAGATAGCCTTTCTTCGTTCAAAACATTATTAACAGTATCATCTGGTATTTCAGATTTACTCAACCAATATCTATTTGACCCACCATGAGTAGGAAGTCGATCAACATGAAATAAAGTTAACCCACATTTTTGAGTTACAGTATTTACAGAATGAGCTGTTAAATAAGAATAATGTTCATGATATATAGTGTCAAAATATGCATTATTAAGTAAAATTTCAAAGGAAGGATTTTCAATTGTGGTAATAGTTGAATCGTCTGAAAGTATGGATATACCAATAGTAAAATCCTGTTGATCTGGAATATGAGCATAAACATTATTAACAACTATTAAATCTGGATGACCGTATTCTGCAAGTATATCTTTAGCTAAATCTACTCCAAAAAATTTAGAAATAGTTGGCACTCCAGCATTTCTAGCAATTTCTGCAGTATTTTCTGGGGGCTCAACATTTAATACTGAAACTCCTAACTTTTGAAACTGAGAAAGAAGATATCCGTCATTACCCCCAAGCTCAATTACAAAACTATCTTTATCTAGTGAAAGTTTTTCAACCATTTCATGAGCAAAATTTCTTGCATGACTTACCCAGTATTTACTTGCTGATGATAAATAGGGATATGTTTTGTGAAAAATTCTATCAGGTAATACATACTCACCTAATTGCCCTAGTCCACAGTCTCGACAAATCCTTAAATGAAGTGGAAACTTGTCTAACACCTCATCCGCATGAATGCCGTACTCGGCAGGAAGCGGTTGATCAGATAAATCTAAGACACTTGCTAAGTTTTTAGAATTACATCCACGGCAAACAATGGATCCTCGTTCAGAAATTGGTTTTACAGTCATTTGCTCTCCATTAATTTTTTTGAATTGTATATATATGTACAAACAATAGCTATACCTAACACTTACTTTTATTAAACAAACTCTCATGGAGTTCACTTACAGTTTCTTCAAATGTCATGATAGGTTTATAACCCGTATCAGATACTAAGTTGGCAATAGAAAAATCTTCTTTATTAATAATAATATCATTATATGGAAGCATGCCGAACTGCATTTCTTTTTTTGAGGGAAACAAACTATACATTCTCTCAACGTACTCTCTTAATTTTCGAGGATCTCCTGAACCAACCCAGTAGTCTTCACCTGAGATTCCTTTTTCACAAATTAGATAATAGCCAAGAGAGCAATCTGATAAAGAAATAACATCAAAAAATTGTTCTCCGCTAGAAAATATTAGATCCTCATCCTTTACTAACTTTTGCAGTGTTACTTGTAAAAATGAGTCCTTATCATCATCTTCTCCCATTACATGTGAATGAAGAACATATATATAATCTATATCCATGGTTGATGCTTTCAATTGAAGCGCATATTTTGCAGCAATTTTAGCAACCGAATATATAACATGTCTGTTGTATTGATCGCTCTCATTATGATCGAGTTTTAAGTATTTATGTGTGAATGCCTCTTCCATAGTGCCCACTTGTATAAAGCGACTACATCCAATGTCTACTGATGTTTTAAGTGCATTCATACACCATGCTACATTTTGCATTTGTGAATGAATATCAAGATCAGAAAGTCCATTCTCTCCACCCCAGGCAAGATTAAAAAAAATACAATCATCTCCAGCGTCCCATTGAAGTTCAGATAACTTATTTGGTAAATTACAGATATTTTTCATATCGAGATTAATGTATGTTGCTCCTTCAATTTTCTTTCTTCTTTTTTGAGAGACATTAATTAAGTCCTTTCTTCCAATAGCTAATACGTCAATTCCTTTTGAGACTAAGAATTGAGTAAATGAAGATCCAATAAAGCCAGTAGATCCAGTAATTATTGCCTTTTTCATAGTCTCTTATTTCTCAAAAAAATTATATTGGTTGTATGATGAGACGAAATTAGTATCTTTGTGAAGTAATTCTGTTTTAAAAAAATATGATGAGAATATATCTGAATAGTCTCCCTCTTCTAGAGAAATGCCTCTGATATATTTCTCAAATTGGGAAAAGTAATCTTTTAATGTAGTGGGTTTTCCACAACCGATATAATAATCTGACTTATTAACCCCTTTTGAACCAAGTAAGTAGTATGCTAAAGCAACATCTTCTGTAGATACCATATCAAAAAGTTGCTCATTTTTTGGTAAATTATAGTTTTCTCCGGTAATTATTTTTTTTAGTGTTTGGGGAATATACCCGCCGATTGATAGGTCGGGAGATAGCGGCACAGATAAGCGAGTATGGATATAATCAATTTTTTCAAGGTAGGCTGTCATTAAACACATATCTCTAGATGCAAGTTTAGCAATAGCATAATTGGCTTGAGGTGATTCAAATTTAGATTTTTTATTGAGATGCCATTCGGCATATGTTTCTTCAATGGTGCCGGAGTTTATGAACTTTGAGCAACCGATATTTTTTGCTGCTTTAATGGCTGTAGATGAAAATGTTACATTTTTTAGCTGATCTTCTGCACTTCCATCAGTTAGTTTTTGTGCACCACTCCATGCAAAATGATAGAAAACACAGTTGTGGCCTGGTTGCCAGTTTATATTATCAATCGCCTTGCTAAGTTGAACTATATCCATCATATCTAATTGAAGATAAGTCACTCCTTTACCAAATATTTTATCTACATCAGTTTGTGATAAATTATTTCTGCCTATGCAAAGGACATCAACATCATTTTTTACTAAGCACCTAGCTACGTATCGTCCAACTAAACCAGTTGCTCCTGTAATAATTGCTTTACTAAACATGTGATTATTTTATATTTTATTCAAAATTAAAGCGATAAGATTTTCTACAATCTTTCAAAAATTTTATTGAAGCCAGGGGTTTTAATTTTGAAATCTAATAAGATGGATTTAATTCAATACATCATAAACTAATCATCTTTAATATAATCAAAATATTTTTTATAAGCTCCTTTTTGCAAAGACAGCATTCTTGATTGACGCTTGTTTAGTATATACTTATAGAATCTACTAAATAAAAACTTAGCAAGTGTGCTAGCAATTTTACTGTTTTGAAGGTAATGGGTAATTAAATGCATTTTAAAGTAGCCAGCATATTTTAAGTCTTTAATATTTTCCTCAATTTTTTTATTATTGTGGTCGTCGGGAATAATAAAATTTGCAATAATCTTTTTTACAAAAGAAATTATACTTGGCTTATGGGATAGTAATCTTTTTATATAAAATATGGTCCTGTCTCTAATATCTTGGGATACATTTTCATCATAAAACATTTCTATGTATCGAGAAATTTGAATACCCTGATGGACCAGGTCGACGGCTTTAAATGATGAACTGGCAGATCTAGAGTGTGAAGTGCAAAAGGCACCAACTTTCGATAAATAAGCATATTTATATCTAGAGGCAGCTCGAAATAAAAATCTCATGTCATTTCCATCATCATGACTGTCATCCATTTCTTCATATATCTTTGCCACATCTTTTCTAAATACTATTCCCGCCCAACTTCGCGGAATATTGCCAGAATGGATTTCATCAAACCCATCTCTTCCGCTATAAAAACTTAATCTATTTGTACATTCCTTATGTGCAATGAGATTCACACCCTCATCCACAATAAAAGTATTTAATATTACAAACATGACTTCGGGGTGGCTATCTAACACATCGATAGCATTTTTATAAAAATCTATTGATAATAAATCATCATCACCTAAAATAGAAAAATACGGAGTATCTATACTTTTAAAGGCACACCTATGGTTCTCTAGTGCGCCAATATTACTTGTGTGACAATAATGTTTTATTCTTTCATCATTTTCACTAAAGCTATTTATAACATCTTTAGTTTTTTCTCCAGATGCATTATCAAAAATAGAAAGTTGTAGATTGCTATAACTCTGTCCTAGAATGCTTTGCATCGCTCTTCTAAGATATTCTGGGCGTTTATAGGTTAGTACTAGTGTGGTAATTTTGGCTTTCATGAAATGATTTTTACAATTATTGCGGTGAGTCTATTGATATTTTAAGCTTTAAATGATCCATCATTTATTTTTTATAGCTTAATAAGCATTACTCTCATATGAAAATCTTAATAGATCCTAGTTGATCATTGGCTATATTTTTAAGTCTTATGTTTAAGCGAAATAAAGGCATACAACTATTGCTCTTCTGTAACAATAAAATATTTTTGAACGATAACAAGTAAAAGTCCCAACATAAATCCTAAGATAGCACCTAAAATAGAAATTGATCGGCGATTAGGCTCTTCTGGTTCTTCACTAATCATAGGAGGATCTAAATAGGAGAAAACATAGAATTCATTTGCCTCTATGAGTGAAAGTTGTTGTATTTTTTGTTGAAGAAGTTGGGCAATAACTTGCTTGATTTCAGTATAATTTGTCTGTGCCATCTGAATATTTAAGAAATTCATAGCTAGCTGCGCCTCTCGTCTGTCTTTTTTTCTAAAAGAAACATTGAGCTCATTAACGATCAGGTCTATCCATATCTGCGCTATATGGGGTGACTGGTGTTTTATAGAAATGGTAAAAATACCTGTGCTATCGTTTTTAGAAAAATTTATTTTGTCCATAAAGGCTATATAACTTTTTTGAGGACTAGGAATGTTAATCCAGGTCTGTGTCTCCATATTAAAAAGATTATTGTCATAAATTATGGTGTTGCTCTTAGCATCCCAAGAGCTGATTGCCATGAGATCAGGAAGAAAAATGTTTGGTAAAATACTCTCTTTAAAAAAACTAAGAGTATATATTTTTTGTGCAGCTACTTCTGATTTTGCTCCAGATCCTGATGATAGGTCAATGCCTGCAAGATTGGCTAAACTTCCAATACTGCTATTAGAATTACTCTTGACAGTTTCAACACCAACAGGAATTAAGAGGGCTTTAGATTGATATATATTAGGTAATGAAAGGCTATAAAAAATTGCTGCTATTGAGAAAAAAGTAGTTATAGCAATAATAAATAATTTTCCATTCCAAACAATCTGGAATAGCTGTCTTATATCTATTTCAGCATCTTGGGTATTGCTGTTATTTAATGCTGGATTATTGATCATGGAACTAATTATATAGATTTTTCGTATTCAAGATCTTTTTTTTGTAAAAATCTTTTTGTTAAAGCCTTTTTAATTTGATAATTTTATATGTTGCTACAATCCAAACCTTCATAATCACCTAGATTAAAATATGGTACCCGGAGCCGGACTTGAACCGGCACGCCATTGCTGGCGAGGGATTTTAAGTCCCTTGTGTCTACCAATTCCACCACCCGGGCTTGTAAACATATATATTTTTAATAAGGAAGACTGTATGTTATTAAAAAAATGTATTATAGCGGGATAATATTTAAATTTAACATTTTTAATTCTTTTTTATTTAAATTTATTCTTTTTAATTATCTTTTCGACTATTTGCAAATCTTCTAAGGTATCAATATCGTAACTTGATTCTTGATTCATTACATAAAAGGAATTATTTTTTAAAAGG
>MDTF01003972.1_pt1 | contig 20942 bp, 14 predicted proteins | sample 811191 | NCBI WGS metagenome assembly MDTF01 (sample SAMN05326649, study PRJNA326480) | marine metagenome | isolation source: seawater | place: Southern Ocean | collected 2011
TAATTCTTTTACAGAATGCTGAGTTGGTTTGGTTTTAAGTTCTCCTGTAGCTCTTAAGAATGGCACCAAGGTTAAGTGTATCACCATGGAGTTTTCTTCCATTTCCCAACGTAGCTGACGTACAGACTCAATGTAAGGAAGTGATTCAATATCACCAACAGTTCCACCAATTTCAGTGATAACTACGTCAAAATTACCTGTTTGGCCAAGTAATTTAACTCTACGCTTTATCTCGTTTGTGATGTGCGGAATGACCTGAACGGTTTTTCCTAAATAATCACCACGTCTTTCTTTGTCGATTACGTTTTGGTAGATTTTACCAGTTGTAACGTTGTTTGCTTGAGAAGTCGCCTGACTCAAAAAGCGCTCATAGTGTCCCAGATCTAAGTCGGTTTCAGCACCGTCTTCAGTTACGTAACACTCACCATGTTCATACGGGTTTAGTGTTCCCGGATCAACATTGATATATGGATCAAATTTTTGGATAGTGACTGAATAGCCTCTAGCTTGAAGCAATTTGGCTAAAGATGCAGAAATAATTCCCTTACCAAGTGAAGATGTAACTCCCCCGGTAACGAAAATGTACTTACAGGACGATGTCATTTAATGATGCGTTTTGAACTATACGAATTCGTTATACCGGGAGACAAAAGTAACATTAATTTGAGGTTATTTCTCCCGGTCGGAACTCTTTTTACAGAGAATATGAAAATCTAGAATGTCAAGCTAACTCCAATGCTGGGCATGATAGGTAATTGGTTCACTCGTTCGTTTGTTACACGATTGTAATAGAAGATATTTTCTCTATTATATACGTTAGTGATACCAGCATTTGCCTCAAGAATTGAATTAGTACTTATTGCGAATGTTCTTTTAATGTTCAAATCAAAACGGTGATATGAAGGAAGTCTACCGTCATTTATATCTCCGTATGCAATCCCTAAATTACCATTAGAGTTTGTGTAGTCTGTTCCAATGCCATCTGTAAAGTCAAAGTTCTCATAGTAACCTTGAGTCTGTGTGAAAGGGAAACCAGTACCAAAATTCCAACGTGCACTTAACTCCCATTGCAAATCTTGACCAAATGTGTAAGTACCAACTAAATTAACATTGTGTCTACGATCAAACACAGGATTATAAGTTGTAACCCCATCGTATCGATCAACATAAGCTAAAGAGTATACAGCCCACAAGTAAATCTGTTTACGTTGATATTTTAAAGTAAAATCTATTCCGTAAGCTTGTCCATCTTCAACAATAAACTCTCTCCAAAGTTGCTCAGGTTGGTTGTTAACTGGCTCATCAAATATTTGATATCTGTTGAGTGTTGTAAGCTGAGGGAAATACTTGAAATATCCCTCTACGTTTAAGCTAAGTCTTCTTGACAGGTCAAATTCAGAACCAATAATTAAGTGCCAAGCTCTTTGAAGTTTAGAGTCTAACTCAACTTCTTCTCCTTCACGATTAACAAAAGTGCTTTGTAAATTGTCTGGCCCACTTAAAAAACCATTAAATAGGTTTACCACATCTCTATCAGATTGAGAGGAGATGAGGTTTTGAGAATATAGACCACCAGCTAATTTTAAACGAATGCGATCAGATGCATTGAATTTAATCCCTAATCTTGGTTCTAGTGATATTTCAGAAAGTGCTGCATAGTAATGAGCGCGTCCGCTAGGCTCAATTACCCAATTACCGGCTACCCATTTATATTTTAGGTATCCTGCTATTTCAGTAGTGCTTTCACGTTGTTGAATTCTTCTACCAACCGTGTTGTAGTATGAGAAGTCTGTGTTGAAACCTTGGATTTGTATACCATATTTAACCTCATTATCTCTAATGAAGTAAGTGAAATCTAACCCGAAATTAAACCCAGTGATACCAGACGATCTGTTGTATTCGCCTTCTTGTTGCTCAATAAAGTAATCGCTGTATCCGAAGTTACCTTCTAATAAAAGTGGAGATGATTGAGGTACTAATATGAATTTACCTCCTCCACCTTTAGAGTCCCAGTTTAATTTTGAATTGGAGTAATTTACATCGTCAGTAAAGTTGAATCCAAATAAGCTGAGTTTACTTCCATTCTCACCGTTGAAACTGATTTTACCATATAAATCGGTAAAAGAGTAAGGTAAATCTTCGTCAAGATCTGTGTAAGAATAAATAGATTGTGAGGTCTGGTCAAGGTAAGATGTTTTAGCTGAAAGTATGTATGTAATGGAAGAAGCTCCAGCACTTGAAGCTTTTTTCAATGGCCCTTCTAAAATAGCCTTAGCAGCAAATGTACTCGCACCAACTTTTCCCGAAAAATGGTTTGGGTTACCATCTTTGGTTGTGATATCCATTACTGACGAAATACGACCACCATATTCTGCATTAAAACCACCAGTGTAGATGTCGGCATTTCTCATGATGTCTGTTTCAAAAACAGAAAATAAACCAATGGAGTGGAATGGATTATAGATAATCATACCATCTAAAAGAACTTTATTTTGGATCGGAGAACCTCCTCGGATGTATAATTGACCACCTTGGTCACCGGTAAATACAACCCCTGGTAAAACTTGAAGGTATTGTGCTAAATCTGCCTCCCCACCAATTGTAGGTATAGATTTAATTTCTTTTGGAGTTACTTTTTGAACCGACATTTTAACTTCGGTTTTCGCTTCTTGTTTCTCAGCCGAAACCTCAAAAGTTTGTAGGTCAATAGACTTCTTTTTAAGAATGATTTTCTGAGATAAGATTTGATTTTTCTTTAAATCGACATTAATTTTCGTTGTGTCGAATCCAAGTGTACTACAAAGGATAGTATAGTTTCCAGCAGGAATTTTACTGATTGAATAGAAACCATTTACATCTGTTGAGGCACCATAAGTTGTTCCTTCGAGTATCACGTTGGTGAAAATAACTGGTTCACCAGTTTCTTCATCGTATACAAATCCCCTGATGGTGGCGTTTTGTGCTGCAGCTACAAATGAGAAAGCCATAGCTACTAGCAAAAGCGAAAAGTTCTTCATGAAAATTGGTTCGTTCTTAATCTATACGTAACGCGCAAATGTAATGGTTGGGCGCAAACTGGTCAAATATTTGATTCTAATAAGATTTATCTTCAATGCATCAGCAAATAAATCAACTCTCGTAATAACTCAGAATCGGTTACGTCTCCTGAATTAACTCCTTTTGATCGCATATCGTAATCTCTAATTAAACTGATGTTTTCAAAGATTTTACTTGCTGGGTAATTTTGATAGGCAGCCATGTAATCGTTTAAGATATACATACTCATTCCGAGTTTATTAGCAATATCTGTTCGGTTAACTGTTTTCTCAAAATGAATAGCCATTACTTTTCCAAAAAACGTAGCCAATAAACTTAATACCATAGGGAGAGGATTGTCTTTTATGTTGTCTCCCATGTATTTGGCTATGGTATTAGCTTTTGAAATGTTTCTATTTCCGAGCGCATTAATCAACTCAAATACATTGTAATCTTTACTTATACCGATATATTTCTCAATATCATCACCATTTACTTTATGACCTGGTTCTAAGTTGATCATGAGTTTATTCAACTCATTGGCAATTTTACCTAAATCTGTTCCTAAGTACTCTGCCAGAAGCTGAGCAGCGTTAGAAGTGATGTCGTATTTTTTATGGTGTAAAAACTTAGTTGCCCAATCAGCTACTTGATTGGGATAAAGTTTTTGTGCAGTAAAGTGAACTCCGGTTTTAGAAATGGCTTTTGCTAACCCTTTGCGCTTATCTAACTTTTTGCCTTTGTAAGCAAAAACTAAGACGGTGGTTTCAACAGGAGATTTTGCATAAGCCGTTAGATCATCCAGCTTTCGAGCATCAATTGCTTGAGCTTCTTTTACAACTACCAATCTTTTTTCAGCCATCATAGGGAATTGACGAGCCATTTCCATGATTACGCCAGGATCGGTATCTCTACCGTACAACACATCTTGATTGAAATCTCTCTCAGATACATCTAAATAGCGATCTGTGAAATAAGATGTGATTTCGTCAATAAAGTAAGGTTCATCGCCATCAAGCCAATAAATTGGTTTGATGTCACCTCTTTCTATGGAATATTTAAGCTGGTCGAAATTCATGACTGATAGTCGCCAAAGGTAATTTTGTTTCATGATTTTTGAATCACTATAGCTGGATTCTATTCACAATTCACAATCAAATTTTTCGCATTTTCGCATGAATGCAAGAGTTGAATTTGCCTGTAGCTGATTTGAACATGGTTCAGAAAAATGGTAAAACCATGGTTTTTGATGTTGTGCGCAAAAAGTATTTTGTGTTACAACCTGAGGAATGGGTAAGGCAGCACATCATACACTATTTAAACTCACAGTTAGGTTATCCATTCTCTCTTTTAGCCGTAGAAAAAGGGTTGACTTACAACGGTAAAAATTGGCGAGCAGACATTGTTGCATTCAACAATTCGGGCAAACCACAATTGATAATTGAGTGTAAAGCACCAGAAGTTCCTATTAACCAACAAACCTTCATGCAAGCAGCGCGTTATAACTTAGTATACAAGGTGCCTTTTCTGATTGTTAGTAATGGGTTGACTCACTATTGTAGCAGAGTTGATCTTGAAAAAGGAACTTTTGAATTTTTAAACGAATTTCCATCATACCAAAGCATATGCAACATCGATTAATGATAAGAAGCATCCAATTTTTGATTCTGTTAATTCCGTTTTTCGGATTTAGTCAGGATTATGAGTCTGAGGTGATAATTTTTAAAATTAAACCGCAGTATAAGAGTGTTTTATCAGGTGATGAGATAAATTCAGAGGGCTTTCAAAGCCTTTTTAATGGAGTAGATGTACGCATTAAACAATTGTTTCCTCACAGTAAGGCGCCTGTTGCAACTAAACGTTCAGGTATTGAGTTGGTTGATATTACAACCATTTACAAATTGGAGTTTCAAAACCATGAAAATATCTTTAAATGGATCGAAAAACTTAAATCGCTGGAATTAATTGAATATGCTGAGCCAAACTACTTCAGCTATCCAGTTTTAACACCTAATGATCCAGATTTAGCCTTACAATATCACTTAACCAATATCAATGCATATGGCGCTTGGGATATCCAACAAGGATCTTCCAGTGTTAGAATAGCTGTTGTAGATGCAGGAACTGATATTGATCATCCTGATTTGGTTGCGAATAGTTATATAAATACTGCTGATCCTATCAATGGTATTGATGATGACGGCAATGGATTTGTAGATGATTATTATGGTTGGGATTTTTTAGATGATGATGGGATTCCAGATAGTGAAGGAGCTACGCACGGGGTACATGTTGCTGGTATAGCTACAGCTACTCCTAATAATTTTCAGGGAATAGCTGGTGTTGCTTACAATTGTACACATGTTCCAGTTAGAGCGGGTAATGATGCTGTTATTTCTCACGGATATGAAGGGATAGTTTACGCAGCTGATCAAGGTTTTGATGTTATCAATTGTTCATGGGGGAGTTCTAATTTTTCATATTATGCTCAAGATGTGGTTGCTTACGCCTCATTAAATCAAGGCGCTTTAGTGGTTGCAGCATCCGGTAATAATGGTAGAGATAGATCTTTTTATCCAGCGGCATACAATTATGCATTGGCTGTTGGAGCTACCAACGAATCTAACGAAGTTACAGGCTTTACCAATTACGGGTATTGGTTAGATATTTTGGCACCTGGCCAATCCATATACTCAACTATGCCTAGTGGAGATTACAACTACAACTCTGGCACATCAATGGCTGCTCCAGTAATTTCGGGCGTGGCTGCTTTAGTTAAATCAGAGTATCCTTTTTTATCAGGGCTTCAAATTGCTGAAAGACTTAAAACAACTTCGGCTGATGTTTCAAATGTTGGTGGGAATAATTCCTACGGTGACAAAATGGGTTTTGGTTTAGTTGATGCTCAAAGTGCTTTGTCAGGAATAATCAATGAGCCATCAGTTGTATATGAAGAGATCCAAATCTCTGATGAAAATGACGAAGCATTTGCAATTGGTGATACCATTAGAATTGGCGGTTTATTTACCAATTATTTAGCAGCTTCAGATTCTCTATCTGCTGTCATGACATCAAGTTCAACGAGTATCGATTTCATTAATGATGTGCACGAAATAGGTGTATTGCCGGCAAGTGGAACAACTCCTAATTATACCAATCCGTTCACATTTGTTATTAATTCAAGTGCTGGTATGAATGACGAAATAGACTTACAAATAACTATTTCAGATGGGAGTTATGAGGTTGTTCAATACATCGAATTAACGGTAAATGTGAATTTTTTAAACGTTATGGTAAATAATGTTTTCACTTCTGTTGGAGGTAATAGTAATATTGGAATTATTGATGAAAGTAGGTTGAACGGATTGGGAGTTACCTTAAATGGTGGCAGCAATCAACTTTATGAAGGTGGGTTTATGGTTGGGCTCAAAAGAAATAATATTCCATTTGTAATAGACAACATCCGAAACGGACAAGGAATTGACCAAAACTTTGCGGCTGATACAACCATATTTCAGATATTTAAACCAGCAACGGTAGATACAACTTTTCAATCTTATGCTGAGTTTAGCGATCTAAACGGCTCAGGTGATTCGGTTGGAATAAAAGTAACTCATGAGGCATTTGCTTTTAGTTCGCAGCCGCATGCTAATTACGTTTTACTATACTACAACATGATAAATCAGTCTCAAGAGACATTTGATTCCGTTTATGCGAGTGTTTTTATGGATTGGGATATCAATACCTATTCTCAAAACAAATCTACTTACGATGCTGATTACAGGTTAGCATACGCTTATTCTACTGATGGCAATGCAGGATATTATGGTGTTCAACATTTAGGAGAGGGAATTCCAACGGTTTATTCTTTTGATAATGTAAATGGTGGAAACGGAGGAATTGACATTTTCAATTCATTCACCACAACTCAGAAATATAACGCCATGAAAAATGGTAGAGTAGAAGGTGGTACGGTTAATCCATCGGGGAATGATATCATTCAAATGACTTCTGTTGGTCCTTTTAATATGGCTCCTGGAGATACACAACAAGTTATTTTCTCAATTGTGGCGGCTAATACTTTGGCAGATATTCAAAGGGCGGCAGATTCTGCTTACACTAAAATTTATGGAAGTTCTCCCGTTGGGATTGAATCAATTATAGATGAAGCAGAGGTTTCAATTTATCCAAATCCAGTTAATAGCACGCTACGAATTCAATCAACAGAAAAAATTAAAAGTGTTGAGGTTTTTTCACTTTCCGGAGCGCAAATGTTATCCTCAACAAGCTCTAATCAAGTTGATGTTTCGGGGTTGAAATCTGGAATTTACATCGTAAGGGTTGAAACCAATTTGTCTGTTGTAACACAGAAACTTATTAAACAACCATAACTGGCATGTGAATTTGATTAAATTCGCACCCCTATAATAGAAAAACACTATGGATTTAACAGGTATCATTTCTATATCTGGAAAGCCCGGTCTCTTTAAAATGGTTGGGCAAATGAAAAACGGAATCATTGTAGAATCATTAGAAGACAATAAGCGTTTTCCAGCATATGCATCTCATAAAGTTAGCGCATTAGACGATATCAGTATTTACGGATACTCTGAAGATGTTCCTCTAGTTGAGGTATTTGTGATGATGTATAAACTTGAAGAAGGTAAAGAAACACTTGATTCAAACAAGGCATCTATCGAAGAGCTGAGAGCAAGATTGCGCGAAGCTTTTGCTGAGTTTGATGAAGAACGAGTTTATGCTTCAGATCTTAAGAAGTTGTTCAAATGGTATAATTTACTTTTAGCTCAAGGTTTAATTGACGATAAAGTTGATGAGCCAAGTGAAGAAGGTAATGAAGCTGATTCTTCTGAAGAAAACGAATCGAAAGAAGATTAAGCTTTCTTAATATCGTATTTATAGAAGCCCTGCACGTCAGGGCTTTTTTTATGTTTTAAATTGAGCTCGTTCTTCGGGTGTAGGCATTCTACAGGTTTCTCTTTTGCCCATAAATCGAATTCGGTTTTTTGCAATCCAGTCATAAACCACATCTCTAATAGGTAGAGGGATAATTCGCATTATTCTAAACCAAGACAAATAGGGAGGCAAGTATCCGATGATTTTGAAAACAGCTTCAGATTTTTCGGAAATCTGGTCGCCTTCAACCAATAATATACTATCAGTTTCTCTATATTCGGGGTGTTTTTCAAGAATATCTTTTGCGAAATTTCCTTGTAAAGGAGCGAATTGCAAAATTTTTTCTCGATCTAATTTCAATAAATTTGACACGGTTCCATCACATAAATGACAATAGCCATCAAACAACACAACTGGGTGATTCTTAGATTCTTGTTGTTTTTTACTCATTATGGATGTATTAAAAACTAAATTAATTCTTGCAAAGGCTTGATTTTACGCTACTTTCGCAAATTGGTGAAAAATCATCGAAATTTTATATTTGCGCACTTATTTAAAATGGTGCACACAACAACCAATTATACTTAAACAACAATGCAAAACAAAAGTGCGGTTTGGATCTTTACGGTATTGCTAGTATTGGCATGTATTTTCCAAATTTCTTTCACTTGGGTAGTTAACGGAGTTGAAAAAGATGCTCATGAGCTTGCCCAAACACGTGTTGATTCTTTATCAGGAACTCAAGAGCTTTCTTTGTATCAACAAGATTCAGCGTTACAATCATTTGAAACAACGATCTTATTGAACAAAGGTTCTGAAGAAGTTTATCCAGTTTTAGGATTTAACTATGCCTATTGTAAAAAGCGTGAAATCAATCTTGGGTTAGATCTTCAAGGTGGTATGCATGTTACACTTGAGGTTTCAGTTCCAGATTTAATTAATGCTTTAGCTGGTAGTAACAAAGGAAACGTTGAGTTCAACAAAATCATGGCTCGTGCTAGAGAGATGCAACATTCATCTCAAGAGCCATTTGTAACTCTTTTCGAAGAAGCTCACAAAGAGGTTGCTGCTGATTATCCTTTGGCTGCAATTTTCCACAACTTAGAGAACAAAGAGAAAATTAGTGCAGATGCTACTGATGCTGAGATTTTAGAAATTATCAGAACAGAAGCTGAAGAAGCTATTTCTCGTACAGAGCAAGTTTTGCGTAAAAGGGTTGATAACTTAGGTGTTGTTCAACCTAAAATTCAACGTTTAACAGGTACTGGTAGAATTGTTGTTGAGTTGCCAGGTGTTAAAGATAAAGATCGTGTACGTAAGATACTTCAAGGAACAGCAAAATTGGAGTTCTTCGAAACGTATCAAAACGCTGAAATTTATCCTTCATTAGAAAGAGCTAACTCAATTCTTGCTGCAACTATTAAAACAGATGATTCATCTGAAGATAATGATGCAGTAGATGCAATTAGTGCTTTGCAAGATGATGTTGAAGAAACGACTCAAGAAGTAATTGACACAGTTTCTACAGAAACTGAAACGGTTGATGAAGATCAATCTCTTGAAGATATGATGGCTAATTCTTCAAATGAAGATACAGCTGCCACAGATTCTTTAGGTAATGATTTATCTCGTGAAGAAGTAGCTAAGCAAAACCCGTTATTCATTATCCTTAATCCTGTTCAAGCAGCAAATCAACCAATGGTTGGTATGGCGCGCGCAAGTGATACTACTAAGGTTAATGCATACTTAAAAAGAAAAGATATCCGCAGATTATTCCCTCCAAGATCTCGATTTGTTTGGGATGCAAAACCTCTTGAAGGTTCTTCTGATGTTTACGGTTTATATGTTGCTAAAGTTCCTAAAGGTGGTTTAGCTCGTATTGAGGGTGATGTTGTTATTGATGCATCTGTTAGCGCTGATGCATTAGGTAACCCAACTGTTGTAATGAATATGAATGCAACAGGCTCAAAAGAGTGGAGAGAAATGACTCGCGAAGCATCTGCAGATGCTAATAACTTAAAATCTGTAGCTGTTGTATTAGATGGTTTAGTATACAGTGCTCCTCGTGTTCAAGGTGAAATTCCTTCAGGTAGAACTGAAATCTCAGGAAGATTCACTCAGCAAGAAGCTAGTGACTTAGCTGGTGTTTTAAAAGCTGGTAAATTACCTGCACCTTCTCACATTATTGAAGAGGCTGTTGTTGGTCCATCATTGGGTGAAGAATCTATCAATAGTGGTTGGAGTTCATTCATGATTGCGCTTGGTTTGGTATTAGTATACATGATATTCTACTACTCTCAGGCGGGTATCGTTGCTGATATCGCATTGATCGTTAACTTGTTCTTCGTAATGGGGGTTTTAGCTTCATTGCGTGCAACGTTAACTTTGCCAGGTATTGCTGGTATCGTTTTAACTATTGGTATGTCGGTTGATGCTAACGTTCTTATTTATGAGCGTATTCGTGAAGAGTTGAGAGCTGGTAAAGGTCTTAAATTGGCAATCACAGATGGTTACAACAATGCATATAGCTCAATCCTAGATGCCAACGTAACTACATTGTTAACAGGTGTAATTCTATTGGTTTTCGGAACAGGACCAATTCAAGGTTTTGCAACTACATTAATCATCGGTATCCTAACGTCATTATTCTCTGCAATCTTCATTACGAGATTGTTGTTTGAATACAGAATGGAAAGCTCTAAATCAATTCCATTTGCGACTAAGATGACCGATAATGTATTAACCAATGCAAAGGTTGATTTCATTGGAAAGCGTAAAATGTTCTACGGTATTTCAGGAACAATTATTCTTATCGGAATTATTTCATTGTTTACTCGTGGGTTGAATTATGGCGTTGATTTCACTGGAGGTCGCTCTTACATCGTTCGTTTTGAGCAACCAGCTGATGTAACAGCTATCACCAATGCTTTAGGTGAACAATTTGTAGGTGAAGATGGTGTGAAACAAATGCCAGAAGTGAAAACATTTGGATCTAATAACCAAGTGAAAATCACTACGAAGTATATGATCACCAGTACAGATAATAATGTAGAAGACTTAGTTCAAGGTAAGTTATACGAAGGTTTAAAACCATACTTGGGAGATCAAACACAGTCTCAATTTGCTGAAGAATTAACTTCTCAAAAAGTAGAACCAACAATTGCAGATGATATTAAAGAGGCAGCAATTCTAGCTGTAATCTTCTCGTTAATTGTAATCTTCTTATACATCCTAATTCGATTCCGTAAATGGCAATATTCAGTTGGTGCATTGGTTGCAATGACGCATGATGTATTGGTTGTGCTATCTGTATTCTCAATTTTATATGGATTCTTACCATTCTCATTAGAAATTGATCAGGCATTTATTGCAGCTATTTTAACGGTTGTAGGTTACTCAATCAATGATACGGTTGTTGTATTTGACCGTATTCGTGAGTTCTTCCAAATTCATCCAAAACATGAAGAGGGAGAGTTAATCAACTCTGCATTGAATAGCACATTAAGTCGTACATTGAATACATCAATGAGTACATTCATCGTATTGTTAATCATCTTTATTTTTGGTGGTGAAGTAATTCGTGGATTCGTATTTGCATTGATGGTTGGTGTAATAGTTGGTACTTATTCATCAATCTATATCGCATCTCCAACCGTATTGGATTTGTCATCTAAAAAGAAATTGAGAGACTAATCTCAATTAATATAGAACACAAAAGCCTCCTTCATCGTAATGATGGAAGGAGGCTTTTTTAATTATATCTTTGACCAGTTAGAAATCGATATGGCAAGTATGCTTTTGTTTTTCAATATGGGCGGTGGAGAGATTTTTTTTATACTCTTCATCATTCTTCTCTTATTCGGTTCGAAAAAGATTCCTGAGTTTGCCCGTGGCTTAGGAAAAGGTATTAGATACCTAAAAGATGCAACTGATGATATTCAAAGAGATATCCAAGACACAGTTAATGACGTGAAACGAGATGTAGATATCAACCGTCAGTTAAACAACAACTCAGACAAAAATAAATCTGAATAACCTACTCAAATAATATGTCATATATTCTCCTTGTTGCTGGTTTAATTACCCTGATAATTGGTGGTGAAATTCTTGTAAAAGGAGCTGTTAATTTGGCATTTCGTTTTCGTGTTTCAACTTTAGTTGTTGGAATGACGATAGTGTCTTTTGGTACATCAACACCAGAACTTTTAGTAAGTGTTAAAGCTGCTTTAGGAGGACACCCTGATATTTCAATCGGCAATGTTGTAGGATCGAACATTGCCAATCTAGCATTAGTTCTTGGCCTCACGGCTTTAGTCTGGCCAATTGCAGTTGATAGAAATTCCCTCAGAATTGATTGGCCCATGATGATGGGGAGCTCAATCTTGGTTTATTTATTCATGTTGGATCATGAATTGGTTTTTTGGGAAGGTGCCATACTCTTTATCACATTAATTGCCTTTTCTGTTTTCTTAATTATCAAATCTAGAAAAGACAATAAGCTGGCAACAGAGTCTCCAGAGGAAACTCAAGTAGAAGGTAAACCTTGGAAAGATGTGCTATATATTCTTTTAGGGTGTGCTGGATTAGCTTTTGGTGCAGATTGGCTTGTTGATGGTGCAGTAGATGTAGCTCAGAGTTTTGGTGTAAGTGATTTGATAATAAGTGTAACAATTGTTGCTTTTGGTACATCAGCACCGGAATTGATCACTTCTATCTTGGCTGCATTCAGGCATCAAACAGACCTATCAGTAGGTAACCTAATTGGATCAAACATTTTTAATATCAATGCTATATTAGGAATAACTTCGCTTATCACTCCTATTTCTGTAAATCAAGAAGTTATTTCATTCGATATGGTTTGGGTTTCGGCAATTGCTTTTATCGTTATGCCCTTTATGATTACTCATAAAACCATTTCTCGATTAGAAGGAGCCATTTTATTCTTGATTTATGTGGCCTATATTGTTACGATATTCATGCTTAAAGCATAAAACCACACTTTTTCTTGATCTACCCTGGTTGTTTTCATAACCTGTTAAAAAAAAATCACAGAATTTTACCGAAAACCCCCTTCTGAAATTACCTTTGCTAAAACTAAAAGAGTTTAAGTCATGATGCTAAGGTTCATCGCGCTGGAAAAAACCATGTCTCGCCAAGCGCAGGAGGTAATAACTCCATCAACAAAAATTTCTGATTATTTCGGTGCTAATGTTTTCAATCGTGAAAGCATGAAACAATTCATGAGCGAAGAAGCTTATGATAGTGTTGTTGAAGCGATGGAAAAAGGCACTCGCCTCGATCGTAAAATTGCTGATCAAGTTGCTTCATCTATGAAAGCTTGGGCAATGAGTAAAGGTGCTACGCACTACACTCACTGGTTTCAACCATTAACGGGTAGAACAGCAGAGAAACACGATGCATTCTACACACCAACAGCAGATGGTCGCTCATTTGAAACTTTCGGTGGAGACCAATTGGTTCAACAAGAGCCAGATGCTTCTTCATTCCCAAATGGTGGAATCCGTAACACGTTTGAAGCAAGAGGTTATACTGCTTGGGATCCAACATCTCCAGCTTTTTTAATAGGAGCTACATTATGTATTCCAACAATCTTTGTTTCATATACAGGTGAAGCATTAGATAACAAAGCACCTTTATTAAAAGCATTAAGTGCTGTTGATAAAGCAGCTACTGAAGTATGTCAGTATTTCGATAAAGACGTAACTAAAGTAACTTCTACTTTGGGCTGGGAACAAGAATATTTCTTGGTTGATGCTGCATTGCATGCTGCTCGTCCAGATTTGATTCAAACAGGTCGTTCTTTATTCGGTCAAGCTTCATCTAAAGGTCAACAATTAGATGATCATTATTTCGGAAACATTCCTGATCGTGTAACAGCTTTCATGAGAGATTTCGAAAAAGAGGCATTACTATTAGGTATTCCTGTAACAACTCGCCACAACGAAGTTGCTCCAAACCAATATGAGTTAGCTCCAGTATTTGAAGAATGTAACTTGGCTGTAGATCACAACCAGTTATTGATGGATATTTTGGAGAAAACAGCACACAAACATGATTTCCGTGTATTATTACATGAGAAACCGTTTGCTGGTATCAACGGCTCAGGAAAACACAACAACTGGTCATTAGGAACAAACTCGAGCAAAAACAGAAACTTGTTAGCTCCTGGAAAAACTCCTAAAACCAACTTGAGGTTTTTAACATTCTTCGTTAACACAATCAAAGCGGTTCATAATCACGCTGATTTATTAAGAGCATCAATTGCTTCAGCTGCAAATGATCACCGTTTAGGTGCCAACGAAGCTCCTCCAGCTATCTTATCAATCTTTATCGGTTCTAAGTTAACTCAAGTATTAGAGGACATTGAGAAACGTGTAACTGGTAAAGCTCTTTCTCCTGATGAGAAAACTGAATTGAAATTGAACATCGGTAAAATCCCTGAGATTTTATTAGACAATACAGATCGTAACCGTACATCTCCATTTGCCTTCACTGGTAATAAGTTTGAGTTTAGAGCGGTAGGTTCATCAGCTAACTGTGCAGCCCCAATGATTGCATTAAATGCAGCAATGGCTCAGCAATTAGCAGTTTTCAAGAAAGATGTTGATGGATTGATTAAAGGTGGTAAGAAAAAAGATGATGCTATCCTTGAAGTATTGAGAAGATACATTACTGAATCAAGAGATATTTTGTTTGAAGGTAATGGATACGGAGATGAGTGGGTGAAAGAAGCTGAAAAACGCGGTCTTTCTAACGTGAAAACTACTCCTCATGCTTTAGATTTCTACCTTGAAGAAAAAGTATTAGACTTATTTGAAAGCTTAGATATCATGTCTAAGCGTGAGCAAGAAGCCAGATATGAAATAAACCAAGAGAATTACAAATTGAAGATTCAAATCGAATCTCGTGTAATGGCTGATATGGCAATGAATCATATTCTTCCTGCTGCAATTAAATACCAATCTACAGTAGTTGAAAACGTAAGAGGTTTGAAAGAAATCTATGGAGCTGATTTCAAAACTTACGGAGCTGAACAACTTTCAATTGTAGAAGAATTAAGCAAGCGTATTCAGACTGTTAAGTCAAAAGTTGACGAAATGACTGAAGAACGTAAGAAGGCAAATGCTCTTGAAGATGCTGCTGATCAAGCTAAGGCATATTGTGAGAACGTTGTCCCATACTTTGAGCTTTTACGCTACGAAGTTGATAAACTTGAAGCATTAGTTGATAACAACGATTGGCCATTGCCTAAGTATCGTGAGATGTTATTTACTAAATAATTCATCAAATATTAAAGTTTTTATGAGGTGCCCCGTGAATTGACACGGGGCATTTCGTTTTTGAAAACAAAAATTTATTATTTTGGCAATCTCGAAATCGTAGATGATATCTACAGAACCAATTCTGTCATACTTATGAAATTTGCAAGATTTACGCTGTTTCTCCTATCATTATTAACATTACCCCTTATCACTACAGCTCAAAAAGGACCTCTAGACGAGGCTGATAACTTATATGAGAATATAGCTTATTATGAGGCTATTGACGCATATAAAAAGGCATATTCAAAGGTTAAAAAGGCGGAAGATAAAAAGCTTATCCTTTACAAAATTGGGATGTCATACTACTTCTTAGAGGATAACCAAAATGCAGAAAGCTGGTTAGATAAAGCTGTTAAGTCTGGATATTCTGATCCAGAAGCTCAGTATTTTTACGCGGATGCGATCCGTAAACAAGGTAGATATGATGATGCTTTGGTAGAATTTCAGAAGTACAAAGATTTAGCTCCGAATGATGCTAAGGCTCAAACAGCAATTAAATCATGCCAAGTAGCACAAGAGTGGGTTGATAATCCAACAAGATACTCTGTTGAGCCAGACCCACTTTTAAATTCAAAGCAGTTTGATTTTAGTCCAACGTATGCTGACAAGAAATTTGATGAGTTGATTTTTACATCAACTCGTGAAGGTTCAATGGGTAATGAGATTGATCCAAACTCTGGAGAAAGCTTCTCTGCTCTTTGGTACACCAAAAGAGATAAAAAAGGAAAGTGGTCTGTTCCTCAACCTTTACCAGAAATGGTTAATAGTCCTGATGCAAACGAGGGTAGTGCTGCAATGGATGACAGATACAAAGAGCTATACTTTACTCGTTGTGCTACTCAAAAAAACAAAAAAGTTGGATGTGTCATATACAAAACTCGCACTATGGGTAGATCATGGGCTGAGGCTGAGTTAGTAGACATTAAGAAGCCAGATACTTCAACAATTGGTCATCCAACAGTTGGTTTAAGTGATGACTCATATATGTTCTTTGCTTCTGATATGCCAGGTGGTAAAGGAGGAAAAGATATTTGGTTAGTTAAATACGACAAGAGAGAAAAGACTTGGAGTGCACCAATCAATATTGAAGGGGTTAATACGGATGGAGATGAAATGTTCCCATATATCCGTCAAGATGGAAGGTTATACTTCGCTTCTAATGGTCATCCAGGAATGGGTGGTTTAGATATTTTTGTTGCTGAACGTAACGGTAAAAATGATTCTTGGGGTAACGTGCAAAACATGCAATACCCAATCAACTCTAGTGCTAATGACTTTGGTATTATTTTCGAAGGAGAAGCCGAAAGAGGTTATCTAACTTCAGATAGAGATGGTACTAGAGGTAAAGACGATATCTGGAGCTTCAGAATCCCACCATTGAAATTTATCATAGATGGTGTAATTACTGATTTGGTTACTGGAGAATCAATTCCAGGCGCTACAGTTTTACTTACAGGTACAGACGGAAGTTCAGTTCAGGTTACAGCTGACGAATTAGGATACTATGAGTTTGATGAAAAAGAAGGTTCTGACGAAAGGTATATATTAGAAGGTACTTCTTACACACTTGAAGTATCAGCTGATGGTTACTTGAAAGGAAAAGGTCAAGAAACAACTGTAGGTATTCAAAAGTCAACCCGATTTAAGCATGACTTTAAACTACAACCAATGAAAGGTGAAATTGACTTTCCAGAGGTTCGTTATGACTTAGGTAAATGGGAACTTCAAGTTAATGATTCAGTTAACTCTAAAGATTCATTGGATTATTTATATCAAACACTTACAGAAAATCCAAACATTGTTATTGAGTTGATGGCACATACGGATACTCGTGGATCTGATGCTGCTAACCAAAAACTTTCTCAAAAACGTGCGCAGTCTTGTGTTGATTACCTAGTATCTAAAGGTATTAATGCGGATCGTATGATGGCTAAAGGTTACGGTGAGTCTCAACCTCGTATTAGTGATGAGCAAATTGCACAATTGCCAACGAAAGAAGAGCAAGAAGCTGCTCACCAAAAGAATAGACGTACTACATTCAAAGTATTAAGAGACGACTATGTTCCGCCAGCAACAGAAGAATCTTCGGGTGAAGAAGAAACTCCTTCTGAAGAATAGAATAGAATAAATACTTTTGCAGAAGCATTCAATCATCAGATTGGATGCTTCTTTTTTTATAGAATAATTATGAGTGACGCGTCAAGATACGGAGCCCGCGGTGTTTCAGCCGATAAAACTGATGTACATAAAGCCATCAAAAACGTTGATAAGGGATTGTTCCCAAAAGCGTTTTGTAAAATCGTTCCTGATTATTTAACAGGTGATGATGAATATGCCATCGTTATGCATGCTGATGGTGCTGGAACAAAATCTTCTTTGGCATATGCCTATTGGAAGAAAACCGGAGACCTTTCTGTTTGGAAAGGAATTGCTCAAGATGCACTCATCATGAATATTGATGATTTACTTTGTGTTGGGGCAACTGAAAACATCATGTTGTCTTCAACCATTGGTAGAAATAAAAACCTCATTCCAGGTGAAGTTATCTCAGCTATTATCAACGGAACTGAAGAGTTGCTAACTGAGTTGAAAAAACATGGTGTTTCTATTATTTCAACGGGAGGCGAAACGGCCGATGTTGGAGATTTAGTTCGTACCATCATTGTAGATTCTACAGTTACAGCTCGCATTAAAAGATCAGATGTAGTTGATAATGCTAACATCAAACCAGGAAATGTGATTGTTGGATTGGCTTCATTCGGACAGGCTTCTTATGAATTGGAGTACAATGGTGGAATGGGAAGTAATGGATTAACATCTGCTCGCCATGATGTTTTCTCAAAAGCAGTAGCTAAAGCTTTCCCTGAGACTTATGACAATGCTGTCCCTGAAGATTTGGTCTATTGTGGAACCAAAGAATTAACAGATTCAGTAGATGGGTCTCCTTTAGATGCAGGTAAATTGGTCTTGTCTCCAACCCGTACATATGCACCAATTATTAAAAAAATATTGAGTGAATTAAGACCTAACATTGATGGCATGGTTCACTGTAGTGGTGGAGCTCAAACTAAGATTCTTCATTTTGTAGATAGTGTGCATGTTATTAAAGACAACATGTTTGATGTTCCACCTTTGTTCAATCTGATTCAAAAAGAATCTGGAACGGAATGGCAAGAAATGTATAAGGTGTTTAATATGGGGCATCGTATGGAGATTTATACCAATGAGGAGTCAGCGGCTCGTATCATTGAAATCTCTAAATCTTTTGGAGTTGATGCTAAAGTTGTTGGTAGAGTTGAAGCTTCTGAAAGTAAAAAGTTGACCATCGAATCACCATTTGGAAAGTTTGAATACGCGTAATATATGTTAGACAAGCTACAGGCAATTAAAGATAGATTTGAAGAAGTAAGTCGTTTGATTACCGATCCAGATATCATAGCAGACATGGATCGCTATGTTAAGCTGAATCGCGAGTACAAAGAGTTGGAAGAGGTCGTTAAGGTTTATGAAGAGTATAAAACCGTTTTAGGTAACATCGAAACCAACAAGGAAATAGCTGCTTCTGATGAAGATCCTGAATTGAAGGAAATGGCTAAGGAAGAAATTCCAGAGTTATTGGCTCGAAAAGAAGAATTAGACGAAGAGGTCAAAGTATTATTAATCCCGAAAGATCCAGAAGACGTTAAGAATGCAATCATCGAGTTGCGTGCTGGAACTGGAGGTGATGAAGCCTGTATTTTTGTTGAAGATATGTACCGCATGTATACCATGTTCTTTAAAGAAAAAGGCTGGCAACATGAGATTGTAAACAGCAATGAAGGTGGTACTAAAGGATACAAAGAAATCGCGATGGAAGTTCGTGGTGAAGGTATCTACGGAAATATGAAATTTGAAAGTGGTGTTCACCGCGTTCAACGTGTTCCGGAAACGGAATCTCAAGGTCGTGTTCATACTTCAGCAATTACAGTTGCCGTATTACCAGAAGCTGAGGAAGTGGATGTAGAAGTGGATATGAAAGATATCAAGAAAGACACTTTCCGATCATCAGGTGCGGGTGGACAGCACGTTAATAAAACGGAATCTGCTGTTCGTTTAACACACCTTCCTTCGGGTTTGGTTGTTGAGTGTCAAGATGGACGTTCACAACACAAAAACTTTGAGAAAGCATTGCAGGTTTTACGTTCCAGATTGTATCAACAAGAATTGGAAAAATCTCAGCAAGAACGCGCAGCACACCGTAAATCGTTGGTGTCAACTGGTGACCGTTCAGCTAAAATTAGAACATACAACTATCCACAAGGCCGAGTTACAGATCACCGCATCAACAAGACCATCTACAATTTAGGTGCATTCATGAATGGCGACATGGACGAAATGATTGAAGCTTTGAAAATGGCCGAGAATGCAGAGAAAATGAAAGAAGGAGAAATGCTGTAATCATGACAAGAGCTGAACTGGTAAATATCATCAAGCAAAAGCAATCTTTTTTATGTGTTGGTTTAGATACCGACATTGAAAAATTACCTGAAGGGTTGCCTAAAACTGTTGAAGGTGTTATCGCTTTTAATAAGGCAATAATTGAAGCAACTCATGATTTAGCGGCAGCCTATAAAATCAACACAGCATTTTATGAGTGTCTGGGTGTTGAGGGCTGGAAAGCCATGGAAGAAACATTAAAGTTGATTCCTGCTGATTGTTTTACCATTGCTGATGCCAAACGTGGTGATATTGGCAATACCAGTAAAATGTATGCTCGCGCATTTCTAAAAAACATGGATTATCATTCCATTACAGTGGCTCCTTACATGGGTGAAGATTCTGTAAAGCCATTCATGGAATACGATGATAAGTGGGTAATCTTATTAGCACTGACTTCTAACGCTGGTAGTTTAGACTTTCAGTTTTTAGAATCAGACTCCAAGCCATTATTCAATCACGTTTTGGAGAAGTCTTCTCAATGGGGAACACCAGAAAACTTGATGTATGTGGTAGGTGCAACTCGTGGTGAAATGATTGGCGAAGTCCGTAAAATTGTTCCAGACCATTTCTTTTTAGTTCCTGGAGTTGGTAAGCAAGGCGGAAGTTTAGAAGATGTTGTCAACTATGGTTTCAATGATGACTGTGGTTTATTAGTGAACTCGTCTCGTGGAATTATCTATGCCTCTAAAGGAACTGATTTTGCTGAAAAAGCACGAGAAGCTGCACAAGAATTACAAAAAGACATGCAAAAGTGCTTGATAGATCGTAACTTTAGATGATCTATTAAACGCACTAACTCATGCATGAAGAGTTCATCTACTACATTTGGCAATACCAATTATTCAATCAATCACAACTTTCAACTACCTCTGATAAAGAAGTAAAGCTGATTCACACTGGTGAGCGTAACAATTCATCAGGTCCTGATTTTACAAATGTAAGGTTACGGATGGATGGCCTTGAATGGGCTGGCAATGTTGAAATCCACGTTAAAACATCCGATTGGATAAAGCATAAACATCATCAAGATCCAGCGTTTAAAACAGCATTGCTGCATGTGGTTTGGGAACATGATCAGTTAATACTTCCCGATGATATCCCCGTACTTGAGTTAAAAGGAAGAGTGAGCAAATCAATCATTGATAAGTTCAAACTCTTTACAGAGCAAAA